>ERZ857480.64744-NODE-100217-length-86059-cov-31.8180_pt1 | contig 86059 bp, 75 predicted proteins | sample MGYA00519767_ERZ857480 | MGnify/ENA primary metagenome ERZ857480 (study PRJEB31778, sample SAMEA3449210) | human gut metagenome | biome: human gut; feature: human-associated habitat; material: faeces | place: United Kingdom | collected 2010/2012 ...
ATGCCAACAGATAATAATATGAACGTTGCCAAAACGCCGATATTTCAACGCTTTTATGAAAAATGCTCGCTTGTAGTACGAAGAGTACAACCGCGTTCGCCTTTTCCAAAAATCATCTGGAATCTCGGCGTTTTCGGTTGTTAACAAGTTTTCCGTCGTGTTTTTAGGATAAGACAAGGCACGCGAGCGGCTTAATACTTTATCGTATAAGCCGTGAGCGTAACGCAGTATTAGTCAAAAACACGGCGGAAAACCTAAGTTCGTATTACTATCTGTTGGCATAAGATATGCAAATAAAAACAAATAAAATTGACACGTAAAGGCGAAAGTGATATTATTTTCATATTCCAGGGAGATATTTGTACAATGACGCTTGACGAAGTACACGTTAATCAAAGCGCGGTAATAACGAAAGTCGGGGGCGAAGGCGTTTTGCGCGGTCGTCTTCTTGACATGGGGCTTATCCCGAAAACCGCCGTTACGGTGATAAAATATGCGCCGATGGGCGATCCTATCGAGATTCGCCTGCGCGGATACGAACTGACAATCCGCAAAGACGACGCGAAAATGATTGAGGTAAACGCCTTATGAAATTCGCGCTTGTCGGCAATCAGAATTGCGGGAAAACCACGTTGTTCAATCAACTGACGGGGTCGAATCAGCACGTCGGCAATTTCCCGGGGGTTACGGTCGATTCAAAGTCGGGCGTTGTGAAGAAGCACGACGACTGCGTTATCGTCGATCTTCCGGGCATTTATTCGTTGCGCCCGTACACGACGGAAGAAATCGTCACGCGCGACTTTATTCTGAACGAAAAACCCGACGGCATAATAAACATTGTCGACGCCACCACGATCGAGCGAAATCTTTATCTCACGACGCAACTTATGACAATGGATATTCCTATGGTCATTGCGTTGAATATGATGGACGAAGTGCGCGGAAACGGCGGCACCGTCGATATTCAGAAAATGTCGGATATGATGGGCTGTCCCGTCGTGCCGATATCCGCCGCAAAAAACGAGGGCGTTGACGAACTTATCGACGTCGTTATCAAAACCGCCAAAGAACAGATCAAACCCAAAGTAAAAGATATTTGCGAAAGCGACAGTCCCGTGCACAGATGCCTGCACTCCGCAATCCACCTTATCGAAGACCACGCGAAAAGCGCGGGCATTTCGGGAAGATTTGCCGCGATGAACCTTATCACGACGGGCGGCGACTTTGACAAACGTCTAAACCTTGACGAAAACGAAAAGGAACTTCTGGAACACAGCGTCGTCGAGATGGAAAACGACACCGGGCTTGACCGCGACGCGGCGATGGCGTCGATGACGTACGACTTCATCGAAAAGGTCTCGCGTGAATGCGTCGTGAAACCGCACGAGTCGAAAGAACGCCTGAAAAGCGAAAAAATCGACAAAGTACTGACGAATAAATACGGCGCGATACCGCTGTTTATCCTTATTATGGCGGCGATTTACCTGCTCACGTTTCAGGTTATCGGCAAATATATCGGGCTCGGCATCGAGATGGGCATCGACGCGCTTGACAAAGTTATCGTAAAAGGGCTCACGAAATTCGGCACGAATCCTGCAATTATCGACTTTCTGGACAAAGGATTGTTCGGCGGGCTTGGCGCGGTCGTGTCGCTTTTGCCGTACATAGTCGTTATGTTTATGTTCCTGTCGCTCCTTGAAGACAGCGGATATATGGCGCGCGTTGCGTTTATTATGGATAAACCGCTCAGAAAACTGGGCTTATCGGGGCGCAGTTTCGTGCCTATCATCGTCGGATTCGGCTGTTCCGTCCCCGCGATTATGAGCACCCGTACCCTTGCGTCCGAGCGCGACAGAAAAATGACGATCGGACTTATTCCGTTCATCAGCTGTTCGGCAAAGGCGGTCGTGTATTACGCGGTCGTAAATTGCGGCGTGTTCAAGTGGTGGCAGCAGTCGCTGATTATCGTCGGGCTGTACGTATTCGGCATCGTTTTGGGGATTCTGACGGCGTTTGTGTCCGGGAGACTTATTTTCAAGGGAAAGCCCGTACCGTTCGTAATGGAACTTCCGAATTATCGTCTGCCGTCCGCAAAAAGCGTGCTTCTTCTTATGTGGGAGAAATCGAAAGACTTTCTGACGCGCGCGTTTACGGTCATCTTCCTTGCCACGCTTGTCGTATGGTTTTTGCAGGCGTACAACAGCCGCATTATTTTCATCACCGACGGCGTTGAAGACAACGTGAGTTTATTGGAACATATCGGCAATTTCCTTGCGCCGGTGTTTAAGCCGCTTGGTATGAACGACGGTAAAATCGTTTCCGCGCTCATTGCGGGATTTACGGCAAAAGAAGCGGTTGTAAGCACGATCGAGATGCTTGCGGGAAGCGGCGGAATGACGGCGTTGTTCACTTCGGTCCCGGCGTTTTTGTCGTTTTTGACGTTCGTACTTTTGTATACGCCGTGCGTCGCGACCGTCGCAACGATGCGAAAAGAGTTGGGTTCCGTATGGAAAACCGCCGTTGTCGTCGTTTATCAGTGCGCGCTTGCGTGGGTTTGCTCGTGCATAGTTTATCAGATCGCGGCGGCTTGCTGACATGAAAACGATTGATATAATTTTAATAGTCGCGCTTTCGTTGTGGGTTGTGTTTTCGATTGCGTACGTCGTCGTAAACCGTAAAAAAGGAAAGACGTCGTGCGGCTCAAAAACTTATTGCAACGGCGATTGCGAGGCCTGCAACAAAAAGAAAAAAGAAAAATAGTAACGAATTTTTAAGGTTTCCGCGGTTTTTCCAAGGAAACTTTTTGTTTTTTATCGTTTTTTACATTTGTTTAGTAAAATTAACGATTAAATTATACAAAAAAGCAATTTTGTAACGAAATTTTATTACATTAAATTTTTATTGTAAAAAACCGTTTATACGTTTGACAAATTTTTTTTAACTTATTAAAATTGTTGTAGAATTATGAATAAACGTAATTACAACAAAGAAATGCAGGACGAGATTTCGTCGATAGGCTGCCGGAAACCGTCGATGCTGTTGCAGTGCTGTTGCGCGCCGTGCGCGACCGCCGTCATAAATCGTCTGAAAGATTTTGACGTTACTTTGTTTTATTACAACCCAAACACGTTTCCGGAAAGCGAATATCAGAAACGCTTTGAAACGCTAAAAGTTTACGTCGATAAGGCGGAACTCGGGCTCAATATCGTTGAAATCGGTTATCGCGACGAAGATTACCTTGCGGCGGTCTCGGGCTTTTCCGACACGACGGAAGGCGGCCCGCGCTGCGCCGTCTGTATAAGAACAAGGTTGACGAAAACCGCTGAATACGCAAAAGAACACGGCTTTGAATACTTTGCGTCCACGCTTTCCGTAAGTCCGAAGAAAAACGCCGCCGTTATCAACGACATCGGCGAGGAACTTGCGAAAACGTACGGCGTGAAATATCTCGTCAACGACTTCAAAAAAGAAAACGGATTTCAGGAATCCGTGAATATATCAAAAGAATTCGGGCTTTACAGACAGGACTACTGCGGCTGCGAAGCGTCGAAAAACAGGAGAAATACTTAATTATGGGCAACTCGTTGAACACGAAAAAAATGATGGCAAACTCCCTGAAAGAACTTATTCAGGAAATGCCTTTCTCAAAAATCACAATCGACAAAATCGTCACAAACTGCGGCTATAACCGTCAGACCTTTTATTATCATTTCAAGGATATCAAGGAACTGTTCGAGTGGCTGTATAAGTTTGAAACGCAACAAGTCGTCGGCGACATAAGAAAACTTTCGACGTCCAACGCAATCGACGTTATCATGCGTTATCTTTACGACAATCGCGCGATGACGCTTTCGGCTTTCAACAGTCTTGGGCGCGAATATATCGAAAAGTTTATTTACGAGTCGATTTACGACGCCGTTCACGATCAGGTTATCCAGAAATCCGTGTACGTCATCATCGACAACGAGGATATTGAATTTATCGCAAACTACTTCACGATTACTTACGTCGCGCTGATGGTGCAATGGTTGCAGCACGGCATGACCGAAGAAATCGACAGTTTCATAAAACGAATCGGACGTATGATGCAGGGTGCGGTTGACGCCGCGGTGCAAAAAATGCGTAAAGAATAAAAAATACATATTAAAACCCGACGCGCCGCGTCGGGTTTTTGTTTGCAAAAATTGTCGGAAAAATTATTCTTGTGTCAAAATAACAGTTTTTATGACAACAGGCTCGTTCGGAATATCGTCAAAGTACATGAAACTGTGAGTCGGGACATTTGAAATGCTTTTCACGACCGCAAGACTTTCCTCGTCCGAAGTTTTCCCGAAAGCCGCATATTGTCCGTCCAGAAACGCGCAGTCGGCAGAGCAGATAAAAAACTGACTGGACGCGCTGTCTTTGACGTTGGTGCGCGCCATCGAAATCACGCCTTCGCCGTGGTGCAGGTCGTTTTTCACACCGTTTGACAAGAATTCGCCTTTTATCGTGTCCGCGCCGCCTTTTTCCTTAATCGCGCGACCGTCCGCGACGAAACCGCCGCCTTGAATCATAAAATCTTTTATCGTGCGGTGGAAACAAAGCCCGTCGAAGAAGTTTTCTTTGATGAGTTTTTTGAAGTTTTTGACCGTAATCGGCGCGACGTCTTCGTAAAGATCAAGGTTTATGTTTCTGCCGTCCGAAAGCTGAATCTGAATTTTTGACATAATACACCTCGTATGTTTTCTGACGGAATTATACCATATTCAAACTATATTTTCAAGGCTATTAAAAAACTTATTGTATTTTTACAACCTATATGATAGAATATAGTAAAAGGTGGGTTATGGCACACAAGAAAGAACAACCGAGAGAACTTACGAAAGAAGAAAAAGTCGCTGAAATATTAAAGCGCGCAAACGTCTCGTACGACTTCAAAAAAGCGCAGGCAAACATTGCGCTCAACACCCGTTGCAAACGCTGCGGCAAGACTTTATCGAGCCTTGAAAGGGTTGTTTTTGAAAACAAATGCCGCGACTGCATGGTGGAAGAAAGCAGAAAATTCCGCGATAAATTCGTCAGGAAATACATAATAATCGCTTTCTTGTTCATCGTTGCGCTTGTGTTCGGCGGGTATTGTGCAAACGCCGGCACAAAGGCGTGGCGTATCGTCGGCGTCGTCGTTTCGGCGATGTTCACGGGCGTGAGCCTCGGCTACGTTTTTTATACGAATATGGACAAAATGATGCCCGGCGCGCAACCCAAAGTTCAGGTGTGGCTCGTGTTCGGGCTGGCACTCGGAATTGCGGCGATAATTGCGTTTCTGACGTACTTTTCAAAAAGCTGGATATTGTACGTCGTGCTTATGCTGCTGGTGCTGATTTACGTCGCGTACCTTGCAGTGAAGGAGTTCAATTCCTTAAAGGAAAAGGACAATCTTCTGGGCGTTTACGACAGAAAATCGCGCGATCACGAGTTTATCGACAGCATTACGGAATCCATTAAAGAACGCACTTTACAGGACGAAAACGACAGAGTAAACGCCATTTCTGTCGAAAATACAGATTTTGTTTCGCCTGTCCCGCCTGAGACGGACGGCGAAATTGTCAAGGAAGAAATCGATGAAGTTTCTGACGAAAAAACAGAAACAGAAGAAGATATATCTGTGTCCGTAAAAACTACGGAACAAGCTGAAATCAAGGACGACGATAACCTTTCGTCCGCCGCGGAGAAGTCCGACGACAGCGGCGATTTCAGCATCTGAAAATGAAATTATTCAAAAAACTTTTTATCAAAGATTATGAAAACACTTCCGATCAGGAAGTGCGTTTTCGTTACGGTATCGTCGCGGGAATTTTCGGGGTTATTTCCAACGTTATATTATGCGTTTTCAAGATTCTCGTCGGCGTATTTTCGGGTTCCGTCGCAATCGTTGCCGACGCAATCAACAACCTGTCCGACGCGGCGTCATCCGTCGTTACCGTTTTCGGGTTCAAACTTTCCAACAGACCTGCCGACAGGGAACACCCGTTCGGACACGCAAGGTACGAATACATCGCGGCGTTTATCATTGCGTTTGCGGTCGTGCTTATCGGCGTGTTGCTGTTGAAGCAGAGCATTGAAAAAATCATTACGCCCGAAAGCGTCAATATTTCGGCGTACACCTACGTCGTGCTTGCCGTTTCGATAGTCTTGAAGATTTTGCAGGGGCTGATTTACAGAAACTTCGGCAAAACAATCAATTCCGAGGCGTTGAAGGCGTCTGCCGCCGACAGCAGAAACGACGTGTTTACGACGATTGCCGTCCTGATTTCGACGATTGTCATCGACGTTACGGGCGTAAATATCGACGGATACGCGGGGCTTGTCGTGTCGGTGGTCATTATTATTTTCAGCATAAAACTTCTGAAAGAAACGATAAATCCGCTTCTCGGCACCGTGCCCGACAAGGAACTTGTCGCGAAAATCTCCGAAAAACTCAGGCAGTACGACGAGGTTCTGGGTTTCCACGATCTTATGATTCACAGTTACGGCCCGGCGATAACTTATGCGTCGGTTCACGTCGAGGTTGACGGCGGCAAAAACTTTATCGAAACGCACGACCAGATCGACAATATCGAAAGGGATTTTATGCGGGATATGAACGTGCATCTCGTCATACATATGGATCCGATTACGGTGGGCGATCCCGAAACCGATCTTTTGAAAAAGGAAGTACAGGACGTCGTCCGCTCGATGAACGAAGATGTCACCATTCACGATTTCAGGCTTGTGAAGGGCAATACTCACACAAACGTTTTGTTCGACGTCGTCGTGCCGTACGGGGTGAAGCTCGGCGCGCGCGAAATAAGGCGCGAATTGAACGAAAAGATAAAGTCCGACAAAACTTATTATTATATAATAAACGTCGATAATAAGTACGTCTAAGGGCTTCTTACGCCGTCGCGCCCGAAATGGCTTTCCGGGCAATTACAAACAAAAAAAACGACAAAAAAATAAGCGGGTTAAGTCGGACTTAACCCGCTTTTCGTTGTGAAAAACTATTTTGCGATTTTTTCGATTTCGTCGAAAATTGCGATTATGACGTCTTCGGAAAGACCTTTCGTCGGGCAGAGAATGCTGACCGAATTTACGCCGTCTGCGAATTTGTAGTAGTATTCCTTCGTATAGGCGGAAGCGTCGACGCCTTCGCATTCGCGCGTGAGATAGGTCGTCATATCCGCGTCGTTACCCTTTGAGAAAATCATCGTGAACTTCGGGAATTTCAGCACTTTTTCGCCCGCCTGGAACTTCGTGCGGATATCCGCGATATCGATATCGTAATCTTTCGCCGTTTTGATGGTGTCTTTGAGTTTATCCGTCTTGATTTGCTGGAATTGCGAAATCTGGCAGGACGTATCGACAAGCCATTTGCATACGCGCGGGGGCAGGTTTCTCAATTCGTTGAAGCAATACCACAACGGACCGCTGGGGAAGTTGCTGTCTTCAAGGGCTTTATAGACGTCGTTGATGCGTTGCGCGGCGTCGGGATAGCACTTGATGGAAACCTTGTAACTGTCGTCGTTTTCGCGGATAATACCGAAAGATTTGCTGCTGTATTTGAACGTCCAGTCAAGCGAGCCGCGTTTTTTGATGGTGAAAACGTTGGGTTTGCTCATGAAATACGTCGCAAGTTCCTGCGAAGACAGGGTTTTCGTACGGGGCTGATTGAGAATCTCGTCGAATTTCGCACTGCCGACCATATTCACCGCGCACAATTCCATATCGGTTGCGCCCAAGGCGTTGTAAACTTTGACGCTGTCGTCGAATTTCGCGACCTGCATGTAGTATTTTCCGTTGATTTCTTCGATATTCTTCTTATAGAAGTTGTCAATCTGGAAGCTGGAAAGCTCCACCGTTCTTTTGGTCGTATTGAGCGCGACTTCGGGTTCAAGAAGGTGATCGCTGATTTCCTTGGAAATCTTTTCGTCCTTTTCCTTTTCTTTAACTTCCTGCTTAATCTGCATATTTTCTTTCAGCGCGGCGCCGATAGGTCTTCTCTTTGACGTGCCTGCCGTGAGTAACGTGATGAGAAGCAACAGAAGTTGCGCGATGAACGGGATTATCGGCACGATTTTCGCAATCGAGAAGGGCGTTGTCTTGTCGTAAATCACGAAAATATAAACGTATGCGGAGATGGCGGCGCAAATTACCGACAAAACGATGATGAGGATTTTCAGCAGACGGAAGTTCTTTTCGGGCGAAAGTTTCGCTCTCAACCTTTCGGAACGCTGCGCGAGCGTAAGTTCTTCCTTTTTGGGTTTTTCTGCTTCCGCGTCGGCGGCTTTATCCTTCGATTTTTTGTCGGGTTTGCCTTTTTTCGCGACGACTTTTTTGTCTTCCGTCACCGGCTGTTCTTCATTTTCGGTAACGGCTGCGGGCGTTTCTTCCGCGGGCGTTTCTTCCTGTTTTTCTTCGGTTGCGGGTTCGGATTTTTCCGCCGCTTTTTTTGCCGTAGCGGCATTTTTTTCGCGCGGTTTCGACGGTTTTTTCGCGGCTTGTTTTTCGGTTTTTTCAACCTTTTCAACCGGCGTTTCGCCGCCCATAACAGGGCGTTCTTCTGACAAATCGGGCAGGGGGACTGCCTCGGATTCAACGTTTTCAGCCGCTTCTGGCGCGCTTTCTTCAACGGGTATTTCGGCTGTTTTGACGGGGGTTTCGGCATCTTCGACAGGGAGTTCCTCGGCGGGTTCCGCAGGGGTTTCCGGCATCGTGATTTCGCCTTCGTCGAACATCGAAGGATCGAATGTTGCCGCGCCGATTTCGGGCAATTCGTCCGCCGCAGGTTCCGGTTCGGACAGGCTGACGCTTTCTTTTTCCGCCTTTTCCTCGGCGGCGAAAGACTCATACTGACCTGCCGCAAATTCAGCCGCGGCAAGGGCGTCTTCGAGACTCAGAGGCTGCTTTGCTTTTTCGGTTTCGTCAACGGTTTCGGGACTTACGGAAGGCGTTTCGTCCGCGGCGATTTCAGCATTTTCCGTCGTGCTGTTTGCCACGTTTTCGGTAACGTTTTCCGCATTTTCCGCCACGTTATCGGTAACGGTTTCCGTCACGTTTTCGGCCGTTTCCAAAGCGTCGTCGACATTGACATTCTTTTTTGTTGCCATAGTATATCTCCTTAAAATTTTGAACAAAAAACTGTATGTTGTACCATAAATTATAATAAAGGAAAAAAATATTGTCAATGCTTTTTCGGTCGCGTCGGAAAAAATTATGAATTTGCACGGCGGAATTTTTTTTGACTGACATAAAAGCGACTTTATAATGCAAAATTGAACGATAAAGTATATTATTTTGCGTGTAAAAAATTGCGTATTTTTGGCGAATTTTTACGAAAAAACGTCGATTTCTTGAAAAATTCGGAAAGCAAACGCACGGCGGAATTTTATTGTACGACTGTATATTTTCGTACGAAAGTGTTGAAAACTCGTGCCAAAAAAATCAAAATAATTTTCCGAAAAATTTGAAAAATACCTTAAACCGCCGTAATTCCGCCTGATTTTTTTATGTTTTTGCAATATTTTGCGCCGAAATTTTTTTTAATCTTGAATTTTAACAAGTCGTATGTTATAATAAATTAGCAAAAGAATATTTTTTGTTTTGACAAAATAATTGCGAGGTAATATGTACAAGTATTCTTACAAGGCACTTTCGCCGGAAGGAAAACGCGTAAGCGGCACGATCACCGCCACGAGCGAAGACGACTTCAATCAGGTCATTTCGTCGCGCGGTCTGAAATGCTATTACGTCCATGCCACGGGAAAGGGCGACGCAAGCAAACTTTCAAAACTCGACACCGCGCTGGTGTTGCAGTTTTGCCGACAGCTCGCGTCGATGCTGAACGCCGGCTTGCCTCTTATTAAGTCGCTGGAAATGCTTTACGAACGCACCGAGAAACCGAAGCTCAAAAACGTGCTTGCCGCATTGTTTGAAGAGGTTCAGAAAGGTAACTCTCTTGCGGAGTCGATGGGTGCGCTTCCGGGCGTATTCCCCAACCTTCTCGTGAGCATGGTCAAGGCGGGCGAAATGAGCGGTAAACTGGAAGAGACTCTTATCCGAATGGCGGACTATTACGAAAAGGAAAAAAAGAGAAAAGGGCAAATCAAATCGGCAACGTCATATCCGAAAATCGTTCTGGCGATTTGTCTTGTCGTCGTTGTGGTTTTGCTTATCTGGATTATGCCGAAGATGATTTCGATGGTATCCGAAGATAAGTTGCCACTGGTCACGAAAATCCTGCTGAAAATCAAGGACTTCATCATGAAGGACTACATACTGATTATCGGCATCGTCGCCTCGCTTATTATTTTCATCCCGATCGTTAAGCGAATCGAGGCGGTTGACCTTTTCGTTTCCAAAATGAAAGTCAAAATGCCGGGCATCGGAAAATTGCAAAAAATGATTTATACGTCGCGTTTTGCAAGCTCGCTTTGCACGCTGACGAGTTCGGGCGTACATCTTCTCGACGCGCTGACGATGGTGTCGGAGATGATGGACAACACTTACGTATCAAGGCAGATCGACGACGCTGTCGAAGCAATCCGTCGCGGCGAGTCGATATCCGCCGCGTTGCAGACGGTCGACGCGTTCGACCCGCTGCTTACGACAATGATATTCGTCGGTGAAGAATCCGGTTCTCTGGACGAGGTTCTCGGGCAGACTGCCGCTTATTTCGAAGACGAAGCGGACACTGCAATCAAGAGTCTTACCGCAATGATAAACCCCGCCCTTATGGTTGTAATGGCGGTTGTCATCGGCGTAATACTTATCGCAATACTTATGCCTATGTTCTCGATGTACGACTCGATAGGCACGGATACCGAATAAAGGGCAGATTTGGAGCAAAATTATGATTTACTACTACTTGAACAACGACAAACTCAAAGCGATGTTTGCGACGGCGGGCGGAAAGAGAATTACCGTGAAAGAATTTTACGATATGGATTTCCCCAGTGAATTTCTGAACGACCCGAGCGCAACCAATATCGACCTTCAACTTACCGAAGCGATGCTCGATATGATCCGCAAAAACGATATCAAGTCGAAAGCGGCGAAATTCGTCCTTGAAAACAACAAGATACCGTTCCGCGAGATGATTTTGCCTTACGCAAAGCCGTCGATTCTTTATCCGATAATTTCGGCGGAACTTTTCACGGATAAAAAACTTGCGGAAAGTCACACCGTCGACTTTGTCGAGATTGACAGAAATATCGAAGATCCCGACGAAGAGATGCAGGAAGCCGCGCTGAACTCCCCCGAAGAGGGCGAGGAAGAACAGGAAGAGAAGAGCGAAAAGAAAAAGAAAGCGAAAAAGGCGCGTCTTATGATCACGTACATAGACAACCTTGTCATCGAAAACCTGAAAAAGTGCTGCCGCGAAGTCGGCATGAAACTTACGGCAATCGATATTTCGCAAAGCGCGCTGTCGAAACTCGTCGATTTTATGAAAGAAGACCTGCCGCAATATTTCGTGCTTGTCGACTATCGCATGACGACGATTACATCGTATCTTTTCGCGGATTACAAGCACGTCTTCTCGCTGTCGAAACCCATTTATTCGATGCCCAACGAAAACTATGCGAACGAAATGGCGTTTTTCATCAACGACTTTTCCGGCATCGTGAGCGAGGCGATTCAGTTCTTCCGCTCGAAATATACCGATTACAAATTCGACGACGTGTTTATCACGGGCGACCTTGATAGGTTCCAGTCGGTCGAAAGCGACCTTTACGGTTTCATGGGGCTTAACGTCAAGATGCTTCCCGTACCCGAAAGCGTATCGGGCGTCGAGCAGCTTGATTTCAACGCGCTTTCACCGCTTATCGGCACAATGCTCAAATAACGAGGTGGATTATGGCAAAGAGAAAGAGAAACATAGATTTTATCGCCGCGCAAAAGGCGATTGGAAAATCGGGGCAAAGCACCTCGTTTGAGTTTATTCTTGTCGTTACGGTCGTCGTGGTGGCATGCGCGATGGTCGGGTGGTATCTTGTGGCGCGTTCGCAGTACAACACTGCCGTGTCCGACCTTGAATCTGCCAAGACGGAACTCACCAACCAGAAAAACACGCTTGCCAAGAACGAAGACAAGTTCAAAAACTTCACGGTGGTGCTTGACAAAAACGGCAACCCCGTGACGAAAGGCACCGACAAATACGGCAACACGATTTACCAATACGAGTCGTTGACGGAAGTCGCGACGCGCGTTGCAAACGCACTTGCGGGCGCGCAGGCAACGTCGAAAGAAGCCGACGCCGCGATAAACCTTACCGGCACGATTTTCGACATAATCTTCACAAGCGCGAACAAGACGGAGTGCAAGGTGACGCAGTTCACTTTCACCAACGGAAGGATCACGTTAAAACTTACGGGCAAGGGTTCCCAGTCGATGCGAAACTACGTTTCGGCGATTAAGGAAAACGGCAGCGGCTATATTCAGAGCGTTGAGCCGTCGATGGACACCGCTACCGATTTTTCGGTAAGTTTCGACGTCGTGAACGATAAACTTTTCGGCGGCAGCGACAAATAAGGAGGACGGGAAAATGACGATTAACAGAAAAGAAAAAATATTGATTTTCGTGCTTATCCTGTTCCTGCTTGTAGGCGGCACGTACACTCTTGGCATCATGCCGAAAAACAACGACAAAAAAACCGCTCAGGAAGAGTTGCAGACGGTCGAAGGCGACATCGCGAAGGTCAAAAAGCAAATCGACGCGGTGAGCCCGGCAAGGTACAACAAGCTCGTTGAAGAAATCAGACAAAACGAGGCGGCGTTGAAACAACTTACCAGTCCGAGCAACAACCTTAATGAAGAACTTATACCCAGCAATATGCCAGGACATCAGGATTCTGTGGCGATTGCGGAAACGCTGTACAAGTTCTTTGGCGACCTTGGTTTCAACGTTGAGATAAGCCTTGGCAGGCCCGTCACGACGTCCACCAAAAAGGTTTACACCATATCGAGCGCATACAAGACGGACATGCAGACGCTTTACAAGGTGACCGACGCGATCGCGCGCGTGAAGTCGTACAATCTGACGTATCTTTCGATGACGCCGGACGGAAACGACGTTTCGGGCACGTTCTCGATGACGATCACGTACATACTGAACGAATAGGCGCACACGTCGCACACTTCGCTTTTGACATCACATTATCGCAGGCGATAATGCTCACTCTTTTGCTTGTGTGCTCCTTTTCCCCACGGGTACTCGGTATCCCGCGGGGGCCCCAAAAAATCCATCGCAATGACATAAAGTGCGTTGCACGGAATACAATACGCTCCTCGCAATGACATATGGAGCGGAAGCGGCACCTTAAAATAAAGGATATTATATTATATAAATATAACAAAAAGTTACAAAAACGCGCGAAAGCGCAGTCACAAAGATAAGACGGGAAAAATAAAAAAGTACGATTGACGGAAGGAGGTCAATTATGCTGACGTTATTAAAAAATATAGAAAGGTTTAATAAGCGGTACAATAAAAAACGCGGCAGCGCGATGCTTATGGTACTTATGACTATGGCGATTATTATCGTCGTAGGCACTTCTATGCTCTTTGTGACGCTTTCCTCCTTCTCGAACAGCATTGCGGACACCCAGCAGGAACGCGCGTACAACGCCGCACTCACGGTTTCGGACACGTTGAAAGGCTCGACGCAACTCAACACGATTATCGAAACTTATTTTACCAAAATCAAAGAAAACGGCTTTGCCGAGGTTCAGTTTTACAACGATACCGATTTTGATAACCAAGCGGTGAATTATACGATAGTCAACGGCGTGAAAGTTTACGTCACGTTGTCGAAATCGCCAAGCAGCAGCGCAAACAAAATCGACAAAGTTCTTGTTGACATAAAAGGCGTCAAAGGCTCACAGGAAAGCACGGTGAGTTTTGAGGCGGACTCTGTACCTGACGGGAACTCGACCACGATTCAGGACACGTTTGGCAACTCGTTTGTTGTCAGCAACAATATGGGCTCGTCGGTTACGTCGCCGTATCAGATTTATAAGCGTATCGAAGGCGACGTATCAATCAACTGTTTTGATACTGAAAACGGTGAACGCGTGATGAAGACGCGTATATTCAACCCCGTTGTTCTGGAAGGCGTGACGGGCAGTGTTTATGCCAACGGCGACCTTATCATCGGCGCGCCCGACAATATGCTGAGGGTGCAGGGCAACGTGTACGTTGACGGCAACCTTACAATCAGGGGGCTTGCGCTTGGCGTAAATCTTCCCGCGCTGACGAAAAAATACTACGCAAAGAAATACCTTTATTATTACACCTACGCGTATGGTGAATTTGGAAGCATTGCGGTTCCGCCAAACAATAATGCCGGATATAAAAATTCGAGTACGACAAAACTTGGCGAGGCGATGTACGAAAAGTTGAGCGACGGCACGTACAGACCTATTCAAACGTATGACAAACTTTCGCACTTCACGCTGATGGATCTTGCGGGCGACGCAAACGAATATACTTTCTGGACGAAAAACTACGGTGAAAACAATACCACCGGCAGTTATACGTGGGAACAAGTCACGATTACGCTCAGGGTAAAAGACAAAAACGGAATCTGGCAGAATATCGATGCGGAATATAACCAGGGCGGCATAAACAACGCGCAATATCTCGGCGCGTCGATGTATGAGTATAAGGAAGGGGAAAGTGAGCCAGAAGGGGACGGCACCCCCATCATGCAATATCCGCAGGGCGGCAATATTTATTGCAGCGGCGACATTATCTTCGACACCGTCAACGTCGGCAACGTTTTCTCGTTTGACGCGGGTGTTTTCAATACCGGTTCCACCGACGCAGGTCATGAAGATCAGGACGAAAAACCCGATCCTTCCGCCCTTGATAAAATCAACAAGTGGTTAAGCGAACATCTTGGTATTGACCTTGTTAACCCAAGGTTCCCGTATTACAGCTATGCCTACAACCTTGACGGCACAGGCGATGGCACAATTCCCGTCCACACAAAGATCGAGGGCGACGTATTTTGTCAGGGACGCATGATTATCGCGCCCGAAACACAAAAGTCTTATATAAACTATAAGGACGAACAATGGCTTGGCATAGCATCAGACCTTTCAAACACAGAAAAATACATAAGCGGGAAGGTTGTTGCAAGCGACGACTTTGTCTTAAAGGACAGCGGCGCATTTTTGAGCCAAATCAAAGACAAATGGCAGCAAGTCACGGGCAAGAAATGGGGCGATGCGTTTGACTTCGGCACGGTAAAACTTGATGTGACATTGAACAGATTTTATACCAATGAGCTGGTTGATGATGACGACAATACGCTTGCAGAATACAGCGGAAATATGGCGTCGTTTATCGAGGCATATAAGCAGGCTTATGGCAAGGAAAAATTAAGCAATAGCGAGTCGATAAAACGCCTTAAAGAAAAGTTTGAAGAACTCGGGAAAGACGGGTATTCATACCTTTTGGGCAACGATTACACGCAGTTTGGCAACGGAAACAACCTGAACGGTGCCAATATTAAAGAGAAAGACAAGACAAAGTGGTATGATTTCCGCAAGCCCGAATTCAGCGAGACTTCCAACCTTTATATCCAGAACTCGCCGATAAGAAAAGGAACGTCGTGCGGTGATATTGAACACAAAAACAGCAACAACATTGACCCGTGCACACTTGAAAAGTACGCGTCCGAGGACAAATACCGCGTTGTCGAAAACGTTGACGAAAAAGACGAGTACGGCAAACCCGTGACAACCCGTACGAAAGTGAACGGCATATTTTACACTGCCGCACTTTCTGTCAGATATTGCGAAATTACCGTCAACAACGTATTTTGCGACGGCACAATCAGCGTGCTTGAAAGCAAACTGCCCGGCTTTGAAAACTCGGCGGCGGTCAACGTGAAAAACAATTATTTCGGCAGCGACTTTGTGAAAAATGAACTTAAAAAAGCCTCAATCATAGACTTTTTGAAAAAAGTTCTGCAAAAAAACAATGCACAGTTGACTGACGAAGAGATTTTGAAAGAGTATTTCGGCATTGACGGCAACAAAAACAATTTCAAGGGCGAAACCAACTTTGTTTTTGATGTTTTGGACGACAACAAGTTTACTTATGAAGAAGAATTTAAAGATTATGATATAACCCACAATAGAAAGGTTGTTGTTATTCGCGCGCATTACGAAATGACCGAAACGGTAACTTGGACAAATGCACAAAAATATGAGAGAGAAGCCCCGGGGTACTGTTACTGGGGTACAATTTGGGGACCAGGTGAAACAGGCGAGCAGTACCATTCGGAGTACAAAGAGATAATAGGAGAAAGTTGGTCGCACACTGACCCGGTGTACTCGAATGGCAAATTCGTGGCAGATTTGGTATATTGCATTGAAGATACAGTCGAAAATCCGCCAAAAAAATATGAAAACAAGAAAAATGCAACCGATAAGATTGTCAAGTCGGACGGCACTATTGTTGAACGCAAAGACTGGGGAAGTTTAGGCTTGAATGACAACGAGAGTGCGCTTGTCGAGTATCTTTACAGCACAAAAGATCTCAAGGAAAATGAGGCGCAATACAAATATGCATTAAGTCTTGTGAAAGATGCATTTATCGATTTTGAGGCAGCCCCGGCAGGTTATAAAAACTTCAAGGAGTACTTTATTGCAAATAAGACAAATGGGTTCAATACCGTGCCGGATAATCCAACAAATGTTACAGGTATTGAACTATCCGAAAAAGTTATAGATAGGAAATGCGAAATTTCGTTGGGAAAAAATCATAAAGAGCCTAAAAAAATTAAATATTATGAATCGGCGAAAAGAGTTATAACGGCAAGATATGACTTTACACTGAAACCGTTTGCGAGTATTACCGGAGGAAAAGGACTTGCAGGTTATGACAAACTGTCTTACGTGCTGAACGGAAACGATATTCTGACAAGTGCGTTCCTTAATACCGATTACCTTATCACGATGTTCAGCAACGGCGCGAACGACTTTGACGGCATCGATCTCAACGCCTTGTTGGGCGCGGCGGCAAACGGACTTGTCGGCTCGGCAATCAACGGCGGCAAGTTAAAGACGTTTGGCGTAGGCAGTACGTCAAATCAGTTTGACGCAATGAAAGGCACTACAAAGGCGTTCAACGAAGGCTTATACGGCATGTATCTTGTCGTGGATAATAGATATTCCTTGGTTGACAACGCCGCGACCGTAAAGGCGATTTTTGAAGAAATCAAGTCGCCGGAATTTGCAACCGTCGTGGAAGCGAACGCCAATCAGGAACAAGCCAAAGAGAATGTCAAGAAAATCCTGGCAGATTTGAAAGAAAAGGGCGATATCGAAGAGTACAATACCTTCGATATTTATGGCTCAATCAACGAGTATGATAGATATCTTTTGGGCATTACAAGCGGTAAACCTGTCAAAGATTATAAATGCTCAAAAGGCACTTTGACAAAGATGTATATCAGACTTTTGCAATCGTCAATGCCGGAAAACCCTATGCCCGAATCTTGGTTTATAACAGATTCATTGCCCAACCATGAAGACTCGCGTTTTAATATCAGAAGATATTATTACATGGAGAGTTCAAATGATATTGAAGACGGTACTGGCTTAACGTTAAGGTTGATGGATTTCTACAACAAAGATAACGCGAACGGCCCACATCTTCGCGCGGACAACACGTTTGCAATCGACGAAAAATACAATCAGACGTTTACCGGACTGAAAGATAAAACTTTGAGTGGATTTAGCGTCATAGCGCAACGCTCGGAAGTGCAATATACGATAAAGCAAAATACGTACTTCAATTTTGAAGCAAGCAATACGCAAGTCGTGTTCGGGGCGTCCACGGATGGCGTTGACAAGAGAGTTCGTATGAACTTCCTTATCGACACGTCGGAAAAAGATGTCTATATCTTCTTCCATTGCAAGGCGCTTGATAAATCAAAGGACAAGAGAGAACAAACAAGGTTCTTGTTCCAGAAATGTTCGTTCCAGGTGACGGGCAAAAACAATGCTTATCTTATGCTTGTGGACGACACTTCCTTTGCCGCAAATGCGTACAGCCTGGAAATAAGCAACACAATGCTTTCCGAGGACAAGACGGACGAAAAAGTCGGCACGCATTTCAAGTCGAACACATATCAAAAGTACGTTGCAAGATTCAAGGGACACGGGAATGCTTACTCGGCATGGAATGTCAGCAACTTGTTTGACATATCACAAATGCAAGCATTGCCTGACGGCGATCCGGCAAAAGTCGGCAATATGTTCATAATTGGTATGGGCAGAAACTACGTCAAGTTCGGACGTGGCGGCTCGGTCAACGCGATGGTTTATATCCCCAACGGCATGTATTCCAACGAATCGTCGGGTCTTTTCAACTCAATCCCGATCGGAAACTCGGGCAATAACGAGGCGTCTATTGTCGCAAAAGATATTTATATCGGCGGAAGTAGCCGCGGACAGCTGATTTTTTCAAGCTACGACGCGGCAAAAATCGGCAGCAAGAACAATAATAGCGCAGGCATCGTTATGGACGGTTTGATTAACCCCGACACGGTGTCGCACGACACAAAATGGGTTGCGGGCGATTACTATTACGGCTAAGATGAGAAAGGTTTTGAAACGCTTAAAACTGAATAAAAAAGGCTTTACCTTTGCCGAATGTATCGTTGCAATCGCGTTGTTTGCGATCGTCGGCACGTTGGCGTTCACCATGTTCAACACGGCGACGCGCTATATGTCCAAGGCGAAAAAGGAAGAAGCCAAAAGGTCGCAGGCGCAGGAGCAGGCTCTTTTGAACACGTTCAAGTACAAGGAAGGCGACGAGGTTAAGGGATATATCATTTATCCGAGCCGCGTTTTGCAGGTGTCGTACATCAGCACGTCAAAAGGCAACGTGCCGCAGTACTCAGTGGTGCTTAATTACGACACCGATTACGGCGCGGTACCGTTTGCGGTTGCGGTCGAAAAAGTAGGCGCCCCCAAAGTGCCATATATCCACAGTATCACAAAATATCAGGTGACGTCGGACAAGGGCACAAAACGTATACTTTTTGTTTATGACGGCGATATCGATTACGACCTGAACAATCCGGAAGAAGTCAAAAGTAATATTCTTACGCTTGACGAAGTAGATAGGTACTTTAAAGATTAAAATGAGAAAACTCGCAAAAATCTTAAAAAATAAAAAAGGCTTCACCTTGGTCGAAGCGATCGCGGTCGTCGCCATTATGGGTATTCTCGCAACGGTTATCGGCGGGCTGGTCACGGCAGGCACGACGGCTTATATGCGCCAGAAAGAAAACGCCGCCGCAAAAGACCTTGGCACAATCGTCCAGAACGAAATCAAGCGGGCGGCAAGGTCGTCGGTTGAGGTATATTTGCAGGACGGCGATCTTCCGACCGATAGCAACATGATTACAATCGGCGATACTCAAACCACGTACCAGATGAAAAACGCGCCGACGGGCGAGTACAAGGTGTTCTCGTCGTCCGAAGACGGCAGGCTTGTGTATTCGACGGACAGCGGCAACACCACGCAGGAATACTTCACGTCAACTGAAGCCGAAAAGCGCGCGTTTTACGGCAGTTTCACGATTAAGGTTTACTTCCGTGCGATTGTCAATACCTTTGGTGAGATTACGTCCGTCAAGGTGTTCTGCGACGTCTATAACGCCAAAGGGCAAAGAAAATTTGACTCCCCGGGGCTTGAAATCGACTTTATCGAGGTGGATTACAGCCAATCGACGGAAACCAAACGTTTCAAAGGTATTTTCAGTTTCGAGCAAGGCAATATCGGGGCAATCACGGGCGACGCAGCCGCCGGTCAATACAAAAACATGCTGCTGGACGCTAACTACAAGCCGTACAATAACAACGACAAAGGGTTCAAGAATTTTTATTTCCGAACCGTGACAGGCGGTTGATAAAATGGAACTTGGCCATCTGTTATTCACGATATTTTCCGCATTTTTCGGGCTTGCGGTCGGCAGTTTTCTGAACGTTTGCATTTACCGCATTCCCAAAGGCACGTTTTTCACCGAAAAACACAGTTATTGTCCGAAGTGCGGGCAGCCGCTGAAATGGTACGACATGGTGCCGGTTTTCAGCTGGATTTTTCTTGGCGGAAAGTGCAGGAATTGCAAGGAAAAAATCTCCGCAAGGTACCCGATTGTGGAGTCGCTCAACGCCGTATTGTGGACGTTGTCGGCATATTTTATCGGGCTTAACGCCAACGCGTTCATATACGACGCGCTGTTTTCGGCGCTCATCGTGATGACTTTCATAGATATCGACACGAAAGAGATCCCGAACGGCATCGTCGTGTTCATCATAATTTTGTCGATCCCGCTGTTTTTCACGGCGAAGGACGTTGTGTGGTGGCACCGTCTTGTTGGCGCGGTGGTTATCAGCGTGCCGCTTTACGTAATCGCGCTCGTGACGGGCGGCATCGGCGGCGGCGACATAAAACTTTATTTTGCGCTGGGGCTTGTGTTGGGGCTTTACCCGACGCTTGTGTCGGCGTTTATCGCGATAGTGTCGGCGGGGCTTATCGGAGGCGCGCTATTGCTGACGAAAAAGGTCAGAAAGGGGTACGAGCTTCCGCTTGGTCCGTTTATCGCGCTTGGTGCGGTGGTCACGGTTTTTGCGGGCACGCCCATAATCGACGGCATAAAAAACTTATTTGGAATATAATATTTATATATCATAAGGAGAAGAGATGCAAAGAGGAGCAAGTTTAGGCGACATCCTGTTGGAGAAAGGCTTTATCAAGCAGGCGCAACTGGATGACGCAAAACGTTGGCAAAAAACACATCCCAACGAAAAAATCAGCGCGATATTGTTGTCGCGCGGCATTATCACCGAGGACGAGATGCTCTCAGCAATGGCGGAGCGTTTCAACACGACCTATATAAATACGGAACTTGTCGTCCGTCGTCCCGAAATTCTGAAAAACATACCTGAGCAAATCGTCAAAAAGCACTGCATAATGCCGCTTGACGTGAAGGCGGGGCAGATCATCATCGCCACGCACGATCCGCACGACATCGGCGCGTTCGAGGACGTAAAGATGGTCACGCGTATGGACGTCGGTTTTGTCCTTGCGCCGCAGCGTATCATCGAAAGCGCGATTGAAAAGTACTACACCAACGCCGGCAACTTCTTCGTGTCGGACGAAGCGACGCAAAAGGTTGTCCAGCAGACTTCGGCGGCAACCCAGCAAAAGTTGTCCGAAATCGAAAGCCGCGTTGACAACACGCCTGTCGTCAAACTTATCAACAGCCTTATCACGCAGGCGTACATGCGCCGCGCGTCAGATATTCATATTGAGCCGTTTGAGGAGCAAATCCTTGTCCGCATGCGTATCGACGGCGAGCTTGTCGAATGTATGCGCTTGGACATTTCCACGCTTAACAGTATCGTTTCGCGTTGTAAAATCCTTGCGGGCATCAACATTGCTGAAAAGCGAATCCCGCAGGACGGCCGTATCGACTTCAACAACGGCGACATCAACATCGACCTTCGTGTCAACACGCTGCCCACGATTTACGGTGAGAAGGTCAACATGCGTCTTCTTGCAACCGAGGACGCCGCTCTTATCACACTTCCCGACCTTGGTATGCCCGACAAACTGTTTGACCAGTTCTCCCGCATCATCAAAGCGCCGAACGGGATCATTCTTGTCACGGGGCCTACGGGTTCAGGTAAATCGACGACGTTGTACGCCGTCCTTAGCGAACTCAACAAACCGAACGTCAATATAACGACGGTCGAAGACCCTGTCGAAAAGCAAATCTTCGGCGTCAATCAGGTGCAAACCAATGCAAAGGCGGGCTTAACGTTCGCAAGCGGACTTCGCGCAATCCTGCGTCAGGACCCGGACATCGTCATGATCGGTGAAATTCGTGATACGGAAACCGCCGAAATCGCAATCCGCGCCGCTATCACAGGCCACTTGGTTTTGTCCACGCTGCACACCAACGACGCCGCGTCAAGTATCGTCCGTCTTATCGACATGGGCGTTGCGTCATACATGGTCGCGTCGTCCGTGAACTGCGTTGTCGCGCAAAGGCTTGTCAAAAAACTTTGCCCGGAATGCAAGAGAAAACGCGAAATCAAGGCGGAAGAAGCCGCACTTTTGAAAGACCCGTCAATCACTCATATTTATGAGCCTGTCGGCTGTCCCCGCTGCGGCAACACCGGCTACAAGGGACGTACCGCAATTTACGAAATTATCGAAATCGACAGCGACCTTCGCCGCATGATATCCGAGGGCAGGACAACCGAGGAAATCCGCGACTTCGCCAAAGAGCACGGCGCAACGTTTTTGGAAGACAGCATCCGCACGCTCATCGGCAACGGCACGACGTCCATGTCCGAGTTTTACCGCCTTATTTACAGCATTTAATAAACAAACCAAAACAAAAACTCTGCAAAAACTTGCAGAGTTTTTTAATAAAAAAAAGCGAGGCGTTTGCCTCGCTTAATGTTTTGTTGTTAAAAAGTGATTTTACGCGCCAGCAGCAGGTGCAGTAGGTGTTGTGGTTAAGACAGTGCCATCTTCTGTTACAAATGCAACCTCTTTTGTGGTATTGCCTTGTTTGGGTTGGTATGCGACTGTGATATAAGCAGGAACATTATTTGCAGCCGCAGTAAATTTGACGCCAAATTCGCCCTTGGGAATTGTTGTATAGTTATATGTAATTTTCAAAGTTCCGTAGTTTTGTTTGATTTCGTTTTCCATTTTGCTATTGATGACGACACTGTTTCCTGTGCCAGAACTCATGGGGATACTATCTAAAATATACCCAGAAATCGAGTTAGCAAGAGTGCGAGCTTGGTTTTCATTGTTTTTGTCAGTTTGCTTATTAAGTTGTGTTACGGTTACGCCTGCGACCGTACCTGCAAGGACTGCCATGATTGCGATTACGACGATAAGTTCAACGAGCGTGAAGCCCTTTTTGTTTTTTCTAAGTTTTAACATTTATGTTAATCCTCCACTATAATTATTTCAAAATTTGAGCATACAGGGCAAAAAATCCTTATTTTGCGACGTTTTGTCCGATATTTTTTTGTTCAGGGAAAACTGCATAAAAAAATGTCATTGTTTCCCTTTACATTTATAATTATACTTTATAAAATATGCCTCGTCAATACTTTTTTTGAAAATATTTAAATACTATAATAGTACTATATTGTATAATAGTCCAAAAAAGTCCCATTATTGTGCAACTTTCGCCCATTCAATGCACATATTCAAATATTTTCATACGTTTTTTTAAATTTTTTCCAGCAAATACTAACATTTACCAAAATTCATACAGTGTAATCGGCGTGCTGTGCGGCTTACGCCAGGGTGTCCTGTCATCACAATGCGGTTACCTTATCTCATTCGGTACGAAGTACTTAATGTCATTACAATGCGGTGTCCCTTCCGGGCGATTGCCACGCTACGCTCGCAATGACAAAGTACTTCGTACCGAAGGGAAACGAATGAAGAGTATTGCAAAGACGGATAAAGTATTCGTTTGGTTTATTTTATGTCATTCTGAGGAGTTGTATAGCAACGACGTGAGAATCCCCCGGAAGGGAACCTTGTCATAAACCAAAAAATTTAATTGTATTTTTGTGACGCATTCTCGGTTTTTAATTTAATGATTTATATGATACCAAAAAAAATATCACAGTCGGTCATATATTTAGCAAGAGTGTCCTTTTGACAGTTTTATAAATAATCCATATTTATATGCTATTTCGTATCCCTTCCGGGAGATGCGTCGTATGCTTCGTTTTTGACCAGTCGATTGCCGCAAGCGACAATCGACTGTCTTATGCTTGCATACTCCTTTTCCCCAAAAGTACAAAGTATCTTTTGGGGTCCCCAAGTTGCTCCTCAGAATGACAGAGTACTTCGTACGGATAATAGCAAGAGTTTGTTTGCCGAAAAGTAATAGCAAAATCTACATACTTTCTTTACGTTATTCTGTGCAACGCACTTTATGTCATTGCGAGGCATCGCCAACGGCGATGCCGTGGCAATCTCCCGGAAGGGTAACCTTGTTATAAAACCCAAAACTATAAACGCCATTTTATCCGCTTTCACCAACTTCCGCACCTGATCAACACCACTATTTATCAATACATTATTATTAAATCCGTCGTTATATATGATAGCAAGAGTGTCCTTTTGACAGTTTGATAAAAACACCATTTCAAGCGCGGTTTTTGACTTACTAATCGCAAAATAAGGATTTGTCGCAGTGTGATATTGCGATTTCGCAAATCCGGGGACCCCAAAAGATACTTTGTACTTTTGGGGAAAAGGAGCACACAAGCAAAAGAGTGAGCATTATTGCTTGCAATAATGTGATTTCAAAAGTGCAGTGTGCGACGGGTGCCGATACCAAACATTGAAATAATTATAGTGGAGGATTAACATAAATGTTAAAACTTAGAAAAAACAAAAAGGGCTTCACGCTCGTTGAACTTATCGTCGTAATCGCAATCATGGCAGTCCTTGCAGGCACGGTCGCCGGTGTTACGGTTTCACAACTTAATAAACAAACTGACAAAACAATGGCTACCGAAGCAAAAGGTGTCGCGGACTTTATTTCAACTTGGATTATTGAAAACAATATTGATCTTAATGCTACCGGTTTGACATTAGCCACCATAAAAGCGGAAGGCGACAATGGGCAAACGCTTATGAACGCTTTAAGCACGCAATATGGCGATAAGGTTGCCGCTGCAAAGGTAAAAGGCAAAACATTGGGTATTTCATTTGCAAATGCAACAATAACTATTGAGTACGAAGGCAAACAATCGGGCAACAATGGTGACGCAACGTACACAATCGATGATGAAGGTATCGTTAAGAAGACGAAATAATTTCTTGCATAAAACATTAAGCGAGGCAAACGCCTCGCTTTTTTATTGTCCGAATTCCGGATTATTCCTTACTCAATTTCTTTATTTTATACTCAAAGTTTTGTCGTATTGAGAAAAAGTGTAGAATTCTATAAAAATTCTCAATAGGCTCTTTTCTATACGTCAATCATAACTCCAAAGCGAACATATTTCAAGACACAATGTCAAAACATGGCAATTAAAAAGCGAGGCAAATGCCTCGCTTTTGTGTGTTTGATATTTCAATAATAAATCTTGTTCACTAAGGTTTAGCCGCCTGTCGTAGGAGTAACTTTTGTGATTGTACCATCTAATTGGACATAGTATGTAACATCACCAGTGGTTCCGCTTTGTTTGCCTTGATAATAAATTTTAATGCTACCGACGGGAACATCACCAACTGCTGCCGTAATCAATGTTACGCTGATTTTACCTCTTCCTCCGGTGGTACCAACTTCAATACTTGATGAAGAATATTGTTTCTTCAATACGTTATTAATTAATGTTTGATTAAAACTAATACTTGTTTCGTCAGATGCATCTGCCTGAGTAATTTTCTCGTCACCTTCACCGGTTAATGCGCATTGAGAAAGGAATTGTGCGATAGTGTTTGCCTGTGCTTGACCTGTTTTGTCGGTTTGTTTATTAAGTTGTGATACCGTAACACCAGCCACAACGCCTGCAAGGACTGCCATGATTGCGATTACGACGATAAGTTCAACGAGCGTAAAGCCCTTTTTGTTTTTTCTAAGTTTTAACATTTATGTTAATCCTCCACTATAATTATTTCAACGTTTGGTATCGGTACGCGTAGCACACTGCACTTTTGAAATCACATTATTGCAAGCAATAATGCTCACTCTTTTGCTTGTGTGCTCCTTTTCCCCAAAAGTACAAAGTATCTTTTGGGGGCCCCGGATTTGCGATAGCGCGCTGTCATTGAACAAAGCAATGCTGCGAAAAATCCTTATTTTGTGAGAAATAGTAGAATGATAATGAAAAAAATAATATATTGACACTGTACGCGCGAAGTAGTATAATTATATAAGTATGAAAAGGCGTGTTTTCAAAAATAAAAAAGGCTTTACGCTCGTGGAACTTATCGTGACCATTGCCATTATGGCGATTCTTGCCGCGGCGGTTACGCCTGCCGTTTACGTCACGACAAAACGCCGTCAGAAGAGCGCTGCCGAAACCGACACGCAGACCATGTACAGGAACGCGATCGCGGCGGTTACGTACCTTTCGGGGCAGTATATTTATCCCAACAAGCCGGATCCGCGCAAAGAAGACGTGGACAACGGCGTGCACGGGTGGTACGTCACGTATTCCGCAATGGTGTGCAAGCGCATTTATCAGACCGTAATCGGGCTGGACATTCCCGTCAAATATTACAATCCCGATGCGTCGGGGCAGAAGGTCCTTGTGCCCGACGGCTGCAACGCGGTGGAGCGCAGTTCCTTTGTCAACGCGGACAACAAAAATCCTTATATCGTCATTCAGGTTGTGGGAGTTACGAATAACGACGAAATCGAATATTACCTCATCGTCAGCTACCACAACGACAAGAATAAGTTTGAGGCTTGGGACGGCGGCGCGACGGTGCAAACGGCTACGCTTGAATACGTCACGAAAGATCCGACGACAAATCCGCAACTTAACCGCGCCTATCAGACCAACAAGGGCACTCCCATCCGCTATACGTTCAAAATAAGAACAAAGTAAGGCTATTATGAAATATATCTTGCAGTTTTTTTACCTGGTTTTACAGTTCACCTGGGGCGCGATTCAGAACGTCCTGGGGTTTTTGCTTTTCCTGAAAAATATCAGGTGTGAGCACGCCTATTACCACGGCGCAATCCTGACCTTCCACGAGGGCGATTGGGGCGGCGTGTCGCTGGGCGCGTTTATCTTCATCAACGGCAAGCGCGGCGATGAGTACAAAAAAACCGTGTCCGTGCATGAGTACGGCCATACCATTCAGTCGCTGATTCTGGGGCCGCTGTATCTGTTCGTCGTCGGGATTCCGTCGTTTGTATGGTGCAACAACAAAAAGTGCATCGCTTATAGACAGGAACAAAATAAGTCCTATTACGATCTGTATTGCGAAAGCTGGGCGAACAGGCTCGGCGAGGCGGTCACGCACGAGGAGGCACCGCACAAGTGAAAGAAAAGTTCAACGGGGTGCTTTTGCATATAGGAAGTCTGCCGTCTGAATACGGCGTCGGCGCGCTGTCCGAGGGCGCGTTTTCTTTTGTCGATTTTTTGGCGGACGCGAAGGTCGATTTCTGGCAAACGCTGCCGTTATCGCCAACGTCTTTCGGCGACAGCCCGTATCAATCGCCGTCGGCATTTGCGGGGAATCCGTACTTTATCGATATAAATACGCTTGTTAAACGCGGGCTTTTGACGGAAAACGAGGCAAAACGCGCCAAAACAAAATCACTTGACTACGCCGAAATTTTTAACTCGCGATACGACGTGCTGCGCTGCGCGTTCAAAAGATTTCAAAAAAATTCCGATTATTCAAAGTTTCTTGAAAATAACGAATATTGGCTGGACGACTTCGCGCTGTTTATGGCGCTCAAAGTCAAAAACGGGTTTTCGTCGTTCGATACGTGGGAAAAGGACGAAAGACGGCGCGATACGCTGTCCGACGAAAAAATCGCCGCGCTTCAGGACGAGTGCGATTTCTGGCGGTTTTTGCAGTTCGAGTTCTATCGCGAATTGACCGCGCTTAAAGACTACGCAAAATCCAAAAACGTCGCGCTTATCGGCGATATTCCCATCTACGTCGCGTACGACAGCGCGGACGTCTGGGCGCACCCCGAAATATTCAGACTTGACAAAAATATGCGCCCGAAAGAGGTCGCCGGCGTGCCGCCCGATTACTTCTCCGCCGACGGGCAACTTTGGGGCAATCCGCTGTACGACTGGAAAAAACAACAGTCGGACGGCTTTTTGTGGTGGCATCACCGCTTGCTGCATCAGCTGCAATTTTTCGACAAAATCCGCATCGACCACTTCCGCGCGTTTGAAAGCTACTACGCCGTGCCGTATGGTGCAACGACCGCAAAAATCGGCAGGTGGGTGAAGGGCGTCGGCACGAAAATCTTCGACGGGCTTGACCTCGACGACAGAATCATCGCCGAGGACCTCGGAATTATCACCGACAAGGTGCGCCGCCTTGTGAAACGCACCGGCTTCCCCGGAATGAAAGTCTTTCAGTTCGCTTTCGACGGCAAGAGCGATAACGAGCATCTGCCGGAAAACGTAAGGTATAACACCGTCTATTACACCGGCACGCACGACAACGATACGCTGAAAGGTTGGTACGACGCGCAGGGTGACGGCACAAAAGAGTACGTCAAAAAAACCCTCGGCGCAACCGACGAGAACGTCTTTGATAAAGCTTTCAAAAGGGTAATGCGCTCCCGCGCGAAATTCGTCATCGTGCCTATGCAGGACTATCTGTTGCAGGGCTCGGAGGCGAGAATGAATACCCCGGGGACGAACGACGGGAATTGGAAATACGTACTGCCGAAAAATTACGCAAAGGTGAAAAACCGCATAAGAAAGTACGTCAGGAACAGATGCAGGGACAGCCGATGCAAGAATAAATAACGACAATGAAAATAGCCCGCTATGCCTTAAAAGCAGCGGGCTATTTTAGTTATATCGTTTGCGTTGCAAACGGTTATATTTTTTGCCGACGGCAAAAAGTTATATTTCGGCTTACAGCCAAAGTTAAGGTATTTTATCCATAGCTTGCCCACGGCGCACAACTGCGCTTTTGAAATCACATTATTGCAAGCAATAACGCTCACTCTTTTTCTTGTTTGCGCCTTTTCCCTAAAAGTACAAAGTATCTTTTGGGGACCCCATAATGGGCAATGCCTCGCAATGACATTAAGTGCTTCGCACGGATGGCAAAAACAACGTTAAAATCCTGTGCCTTTTTCGGTGATGATATTTTCACCGCTCAGGTAAATTTTGTAATATACCTCACGATATTCTTGCGACTTTCCCTTGTAATAAAGATAAATCGCTTTTTGCTCCGTGTTAAAATCGGCGGAAAAAGTCCCCTTTTTTTCGGGAACGCCGTACGAATCAGCCCATTTTAAGGACGAAAACCTGTTTTTCAGGGTATTGTAAGCGGCTTCCGAGTACGCATCCGTCCATATTGCGTCGATTTCGATCCCCGTAAGTTCGGTGAAGAACGCAGGGCGTTCAACGACTTCCTGCGCCCACGAAACGATTTGTGCAGAAATTTGCTTTCCGTTGTATATGTAGTTGACTTCGTCGGTTTTCTTGTTGAGAATGCCCACGGTTGCGCCCGAAACGACGCCGGCAAGCACCGCCATAATCGCAATTACGACGATAAGCTCCACAAGAGTGAAACCTTTTTTATCGTATTTCATAATTATATTATACAAAATCGCCGACGTTTTGTCAAAACCGACGTATTATCAGGGCGAAACGAAAAATCGATTTTGGAAAACCGCCGTTTTTCGTTTTGTCGAGTTCAATTTTTTTGAAGATTTTTTTGAAAGTCGTAATAATTGACAGTAATCATTGTCATATTGACATAATGTGCGTTGCACGGGATATTATAACAAGGATACCCTTCCGGGAGATTGCCACGCTACGCTCGCAATGACACAGTACTTCGTACGGAATATAACAAGAGTTTGTTTACCGGAAACTATTTGCAAAATTTTCGTACCTTCTTTATTCTATCCCGTGCAACGCACTTATGTCATTGCGAGGAGCAACGCGACGTGGCAATCTCCCGGAAGGGTAACCGCATTGTAATGGTATAAAGAGTGTCGCACGGAAGTGGTAACGTATCATGACTTGTTGGTGCGTTTGTCGCAAAGTATGAGCGATATATCGTCGCGCACGATGCAAAGGAATTTCAAAAGACATTCCGTCTCGGACACGGTAAGGTCGCGCGTCAGTATCGTCGCAATGGACAGGGCAAGATTTGTGAGTTCAATGACGTTGAGCCGCGAAAGTTCCATAAGGCAGTTTATGCTGTCTCGGCGCACACTGTGCTTTTGAAATCGCATTATCGCAGGCGATAACGCTCACTCTTTTGCTTGTGTGCGCCTTTTCTCCACGCAAGTACAAAAGTATCTTGCGTGGGTTTTATAATGCGGTGTCCGTTCCCGGCGATTGCCACGCTACGCTCGCAATGACATAAAGTGCGTTGCACGGATGACAACAAGTATATGGTGTCGCAATGGTATAGAGTGCGTTGCACGGAAGATAACGAATATACGATGTTTTGCAAGGGTAACGGCGAAAACGGGACGTGCAAAATGGCGCGTCATAATGCAAAATAACTTGACATTCGGTTGTAATATCTTGTATATTATATTTATAGCAATAACTTTTGGGCGCATTATGCCCAAAATTGCACATACTATGGCTATACCGCCGGGTTTTCCGGCGTATCGGAGGAGAGATATGAGAGCAAAAAAATCAAGCAAAAACTTACTTCGTATCAGCGGACTTGCATTAGTGTTTATGCTTGCAGTCGCACTGCTTGTCAGCGCAATTTCTTTTACGCGCGTGGGTGCGGGTGATAACCAGATAGCTTTTGCGGCAGGTACGTACACGCCCGGCACGCAAGAGCTTGCCATCGGTTCGCCAAGCTGGAATTGGAACGTGCCGCTTAAAGCGGATGCGGACGGTAATATTGCCGTTTACACTTATAGACCGAATACATATTCCAACTATTTTGGTTATGTCGGTGGAAATGCAACTTATAGCATGTCTGTCGAGAGTTCAAGTACGAGTGCCCGCACGTCACCTAATATTTTAATCAGTGGCAACGTTAGAGAAAGGCTGTATGCTTATTATAAACTGCCCGATGAACTTGTTTCGCTTGGTGCGACGATTGAAATCAGCGCAAACCTTGGCAGTGCTTATAAGTTTACAAGGATGAAAGAAGAGCGCACGTTTATTTCTGTAGCGGGTAATATTTCAAAAATCGAAGAAAACGAAGATAAAGACGGCGTAACTGCCGAACAAGTCGTTGACGCAACGTATAACTTGGGCACGTCCTGGAAAGTCACGGCGAATAGACAATATATCCTTGTATATGCAGGCGGTCAGGAAAACAGGGGAGCATTTGAAGGCAACGCTAGAATCGAAATCAGCGGGCTTGAAATCACGATTAAGGTCAAGTCTGTCGATAACCCGAGCTTTTTCACACCCGTTACCGCAGCATGGGACGGAACAACCAAACCGGACATTGCGGTTTTGGATACCATTGCAAACATATCGAATCTTTATACCACCGACAACAATATTGTCGGCAACCTTGACTGGGAAAAGAAAGGCGAAGACGTTCTTGATCCTACGTTCAACAAGTTGACGTCGATCCGCACCGACGGAACGCAAACAAAGCAGTTCTCCTTCCTGCTTTTTGACAAATTCTTCGGGCTTAAAGAAGCGGATATCAAAGGTTTTGACATTCTTCAAGCATATATTGGCACGGGCGCAATAACGGACGGCAAAGCAAAAACATACAAAAGAAGCGATTATACATTAGAACAGCTGAAAACGTTGCGTTATCCGACGGGCTTGGAAAGCATAACGGTTGAGCCGTTTGCGTTTGACAATAACGACCCCGCGACGGGTTCTTTCCGCGGGCTTTACGTCACGGTCATTTACGACGGAAAAGACAACAATGCGTTGCCTATCGAAACCGACACGATATATCGTGTAAATTATAAAAACTCAATCAATCTTTCGGGTAAGACGTTGAACGTCAACTGCGACGGTATCGACTACACCAAGCCCACGGCATTGAACGAAGTTGCTCTCCTTACCGAAAACGTTTTTAACGAAAAAGACGGCGTCACGTATTTTTATACCGACACAATAAAATTCAAACCTGTTCTTGAAGACACCGACACTCGCGGTGACGTCAAGTATTTCTATACCCTTTACAAAATAGTTGACGGCAACTACGTCGAAATCGAAGGGCAAGTAGGCATTGCAATCAACAACCCCGGTTCCGACATCTTCACCCTTTCGGGACTTGAAAAGGGCGAATACGCAATCAAGTTCAAAGCGATTGACACGGTCGGACGATTCTACGAAGGCGCGAGTGCGGAACAAATCGCACTTTTTAACGACGTACAAAAAAACTGGGCAAACCACGCCGTTTACAGCGATTATCACAAGTTCACAATCGACGACAACAAGAACCCGCCCGAAAAATGGGAAACCGCAATTTACCTTGAAAACGGCGGCGCATATAACGGCAAATGGACGAATCAGAACGTCGTTATCGAGTTCAACACGCTCTCTTCCATTATGGAAATAACCTATCAAATCAGTTATCGCACCCTTAAAAACGGCGTTTTCGTAGGTACACAAACCGAATGGGTGAGCATCAACGACAAAATCATCGATAACAAATATGTCATAGGCTATGACGAAACTTCGCCCGAAGGATACGAACGCATCTATTATTTCCAGGCGATTTATAATTCGTCAAATATCAAGTATACCGTTGACGTTCCCGTGAAATACGACAACTATAACGGATACAAGCCCGAGATCGCAAGGCTTCTTGACTTCAAGACAGACGCGTATGCCGACTTACTGCCCCTTCTTGTGAACCTTAACTATAAACAAGTCGGGAAAGACGGCTACGTCAGCGAATTTTTGGGCAGCCCGATGACTCTTTATTACGCAATCACCCGTGACGGCGTTGAGGGCGCGGCAAAGGAACTTTCGCTTGATACAAACAACGTTTATATGGATTTGTTCGAGGGCAGAAACGTCGCGGGACTCACGCAAATTCAGGTCAGATTCTGGCTTGTCGACGAAGCGGGCAATACAAACGAGGAAACCATCTACAACGTCAACCTTGACAGGGCAAAGATCAACGTCAACTTCAACATCGATACGAACGCCCGAAGATACTTCAACAATACGACCGACGTAAGTACGTCGCTTGTTTCGTACACGTTGTCGAACAAGTTTACAGGCACTATCCCGTCGGGGAAAATCGGCATTACTTTCGACGCGGCGTACGACGGCGTTAATGCAGGAAAAAGACACGTGATTGTCAGCAACGTCCTGGCTTCCTACGTCGAAGGCTCGGCTTATACGGATGCGCTCATCGACGAATATGAAAAGGTTTTCTTTGACGTAAACGGCAACGTCATCACCCTCGTGGACGGCAGGTTTGTCGTCGGCACGCACGAAATAAGAAAAGCCCGCCTTACGATCGACGAGAATTACGAACATGCGCCGTTTGTTTATAACGGCACCATCAACTACGCAATGACCGACTACGTTTCGGGCGACGGCTCTTTATTGGTGCTCGATAAGGTTTTGGGCGACAAAGCGGACGAATGGAAAAATATCCAATGGAAAGGCACGTTCCAGCTTGACAGCATTGCCGTCAACCCCGGGCTTCGCGCGTCGCTTATAAATATCGAAATCGCGGGCGAACTGAACAACAATTACCAGATCACAAACGCGGGCGGCTCCGCAAGCGCACCCAAAGCGTATATCGATATCCTACCAGCCAAACTCGGCAAAATCACGCTTATCGCCTCAAAGATTTATAACGGCGAAAATACGATTCTGACGAACTCGGACAACTGCACGTTTAGTATCGAGGGACTGCAAGGCACGGACAACATCACGCTCGAATACGGCACGATTATCCTGCCCGGCAAGGACGTCGGCACATATACCTTTAACGTCAACGATTTCAAACTCGTCGGCGAAAGAAAAAAATTCTATGACCTGACAGACGTTACCGTTGAAGCGACGATTACCGTAACGCCCAAACCCATCACGGTTACGGTGAATAACGTCGATAAACCTTTCGACAACAAAACGTCGTTCCAGATCAGCAGCTATACGTTTGGCGGCGTTGTGTCGGGCGACGACGTGAAACTGTTAACAAGCACGGGCAATACGACAAATATCAACGTCGGCACTTATCCCGATTGCAAAGTCACGCTGGGTATTACCGGCAATGACAGCAAAAACTACGTCCTGAACGTTACCGAGGCGGTTGTTACGGTCACCATTTCTCCGCGCGAAATCGGCGGCGCGAAAATCACCGGTATTTACGCTGTCGACACGAACGGCAATTATTACTACATCGATGAAATCGGCGCAGGCGAGGTTGTGATTTATCAGAAAGACGGCGCAGGTTATATCGCGTACAGCAAGGACGAAAACGGCAAGGCAAAGACCGAAAACGTTGACGTTTTACCCGCAAGCGCAACCGTCTGGGTGCTCGATACGTTCGTAAAAGGCGGCGTTTGCATCATCAACGGTCACCGCTTCGAGCTGTCGCAAGACATCGTTTACGCAATCGAATACTATGAGGATACCGAACTCAAAAACAAACTCGACATCGGTGAAATCGACTTCACACAGCGTCAGTATCAGCCCGTCGTCGTCGATCAGAACGGCAAAACATTCATTATCAACGTCGACATTAAGGACGGCGTTTACGACACCACTTCGGGCGCGTATAAATATACGTTGAAAATCGAAAGCTTCGGCGCGAAAAGCAACTTCAAAAAAATAACGGGCTTCAACGACACGGAAACCAAAGTCGTGTCCGTGCTTGACTTCTCGGACGTCAAGTTTGAAAATAAAATGTTCAACGAAAAAGGCAGCGTCGATAAGTTCAGCGCTCCGTACAACGCTGCGGCATACACGCTTAAAGTCATAAGCCCGTCACAGTTGAAAATTGAATCGGAGGAATACTTCAAGAAGGGCGCAGACGGCGTATGGGTGCCCGTTGACAAGGCAATCGACGCAGGCGTTTACTACGGTAAGTTCACGGTATCGCGCTTGAATAACGAATACATTCTTGAACAAACTTTCACGATTGAAAGAATCGACACCGAAATTAAGATTAAAGACGCGTCAGTTACGTACGACGCAAAATACGGCGAAGACTTCGCTGAAAAAGTGCAAAAGGTCGACGACGCGTTCAATTACTACAAGACGACTTACGGCATGGTCGTCGGCGCAAACGACATCGTTTACGAATATTCCTTTGACGAAGATTTCAAGACGATTCTCGGCAGTGCTCCCGTCCGTCAGGGTGGCGGCGTATGCTACGTCCGCGTGAGATATAAGGGCAACGAAAACTTCATCGGCTCGGTTTCGCTCGCCCGCAAAATCAACGTTAACGGCGCGAAATTCAACCTTGTCGATATCACTGCAAACGTAGGCGAATCGTTCAATCTGCCCACGGTTGAAAATCTTATCGACAAAGACTCCGTCGGCGGCAACTACAAAGAAATCGCAAAAGACTTTGTCATCGTTTATCGCGTCAGCGACGCCAGTTACAAGGTCGTGAATAACGCTGCGGGACTTGTGGGCGAAGGCAGATATCCTTACAGAGTCGTTCATAAAGGACTTATCAAGGGCGGCGCCTGGACGGTCGACAGCAGTGCGGAATCCGAAAGATATACCCGTGCCGTGTCGGCGGACGGCATAATCGAAGCGACGATTTCCATCACCGAAAACGAACTTAACTCGGTATGGGGCGGCGACGTCAACGTTCCCGACGATAAAGTGCTGGAAGATAACGGCATCGGCACGATCTCGGGCAGCTGGACGCAGGCTGACAGCGGATACACCGTTTACTTCTGCATACTCGACAGAAACATCGCCGCAAGCCGCGATAACTTCACCAACGGTTTAAGACAAAATAAGGAAATCTTTGGCAAAGAGTACGTAGCTGGCAAGGTCTACTTCCTGTCGCTCAGCGAATATAAGAACAAAAGCGTCCTTATGAACGCCGGCAAACAGCCCAGACTTATGAGCCCCGCAACCGTAACGATGAACGTCAGCGCAAACGGCGCGAAACTCATCAGATACAACAACGGCGAATGGACGGAAGTAAACTACGTCGATAACGGCAACGGCACCGTAACGTTTGAAACCGATAAGCTCGGCTACTTCATCTTTGCAGAAGACTACGTCGCGCCCAAAGCGAAAACAAACACGCTGGCAATTGGCATCGGCGCAGGCGTGGGCGGCGCGGCAGTGCTTATGGCAATCATCGTGGTTACGTTGGTCGTCATTAAGAGAAAACGCGCATAATCGTTAAACAAACGCACGCGACGGCGTGCCGTTTCCAAAATATAAAATATTTTATAAGGAGAAGAAAAATGAACAAATATGCAGGTACAAAAACCGAAAAGAACCTCGAAACGGCTTTTTCGGGCGAATCACAGGCAAGAAACAAGTATACTTACTTTGCGTCGGTTGCGAAAAAAGAGGGCTATGAACAAATCGCGTCCCTGTTTCTGAAAACCGCCGACAACGAAAAAGAACACGCCAAACTTTGGTTCAAGGAACTTAACGGCATCGGAAACACAACGGAAAACCTTGTTTCCGCAGCGGCGGGCGAAAACTACGAATGGACGGATATGTATGCGGGCTTTGCAAAAACAGCCGAAGAAGAAGGCTTCCACGAACTTGCGGCGAAATTCAGACTTGTCGCAGCGATCGAGAAACACCACGAAGAAAGATATCGCGCGCTGTTGAAAAATATCGAAACGGCGGAAGTTTTCAAAAAATCCACGGTGAAAGTGTGGGAATGCAGAAACTGCGGCCATATCGTCGTCGGAGAGTGCGCGCCCGAGGTTTGCCCGACGTGCAATCATCCCCAAAGTTATTTTGAAATATCCGCGGACAACTATTGATTGTCGCAAAACCCAAGGACAATCGTTTTCAAAGCGTCGGGACACCCCGACGCTTTTTAATGTTTAATATTATATATTATATATTATATTGTTTATATAATGAAAATGAAGGGCGGCGGGTAAATTTCGAAGGCGAGAAGAAGCGCGATATTTTCAAAAAAAATAATAATAAAAAAATTTTCTTTTCCTTCTTAAAAACGGTTTACAAAAAATGCCGCTTGTGTTATTATAACCCTAACAGAAATCTTTAATTATGTCCAGAGAGGCATACAAGGTTATCATACAATAAACAGGTGTATCATATCTTGCGTGTCTTGACGCAAGATTTTTTTTGAGGTTTTATGGAAATTAAGGCAAACATTATGGATGATACGGCTGTCGCCCGCGCGCTTAAAAGGGTATCGCACGAGATTATCGAAAGAAACGACTCCCTGGAAAACGTCGTGCTTATCGGCATTAAAAGCCGTGGTATCCCCCTTGCCGGAATAATTGCCGAAAACGTGAAAAAATACGAAGGCGTGTCGCTTGACGTGGGTGAACTCGATATAAGTCTTTATCGTGACGACCTTGCGGAAAAAAACGAAACTCCCGTTATCGAAAAAATCAACGTTCCCTTTGAAGTAAGGGGACGAGACGTCGTCCTTGTTGACGACGTTTTGTTTACCGGAAGGACGGCGCGCGCCGCAATCGACGCCGTGTTCACGCTGGGACGTCCGCGCACGATACAACTTGCCGTGCTTATCGACCGCGGTCATCGCGAACTTCCGATACGCGCGGACTACGTCGGCAAAAACCTGCCAACGTCCAAGCAGGAGGTCGTAAGGGTAATGATACCGCCCTATGACGAGAAAATCGCCGTCGACCTGTTTTCACTCTGATATATCAAAATATAAATAAATTTTAAAGGAGATTGTTACTTATGAAGATGATTTACAACGTTGAAGACAAGTTGTCCTTCAAACAAACGCTTGTGTACTCGCTTCAACAATTCTTGGCGGTCGTATGCGCGACGATTCTCGTGCCTATTCTTTCCTCGGGAAACGGCGTCAACATGAGCCCCGCTGCCGCACTTTTCGGCGCAGGTATCGCTACCCTGTTCTACGTATGGGTTACCAAGAAAAAGAGCCCGATGTTCATCGGAAGCTCGTTCGCGTTTATCTCGGCGTTGATCGGTGCAACTCAATACGGCTGGTGGGGAATTATTCTCGGCGGCGTATTCGCAGGCGCAGTATACTGCATACTTGCCTTTATCGTCTGGAAGAAAGGTACTGAATGGATCAACAAACTTATGCCCGCGGTCATCATCGGGCCCACGGTTGCTCTTATCGGCTTAGGTCTTTCGGGCAGCGCAATCGGCAACCTTACCACTGCAAGCGGCAGCGGACAATCTTACAACCTTGTCGCAATCTTTTGCGGTCTGTTCGCATTCTTCGTAACGGTTTTTGTATCCTGCAAGGGCAGCAAAAAAATGCAACTTATGCCTTTCATCATCGGTATCGGCGCAGGTTACCTTCTCGCATCGTTCTTCTCCATCTTCGGATACGCATGCGACGTCGAATATCTCAAAATCGTCAACTGGACTCCGCTTGTCGAAAACTTCGTAAAAGACGGCAAATTCACGGGCGTCACCGCATTCCTCGATTATCCGCACCTTGCGATTATCGAAGCAATTAAGGAATCCGTTAACGGCACCGCAAGACTTACCGGCGCGGGCGTCGGCGCAATCGCGCTTCTGTTCATCCCCGTATCGCTGGTTGTTTTCGCGGAACATATCGCGGACCACAAAAACATGAGCACAATCATCGAAAAAGACCTTCTTAAAGACCCCGGTCTCCATCGCACGCTCATCGGCGACGGCTTCGGAACGACAGTTGGCACAATCTTCGGCTGCTGCCCCAACACCACTTACGGCGAATGCATCGGCTGTGTGGCAATCACCAAAAACGCCTCGATTTACACCATAATCGGCGCGGCTGTTATCGCGATTATAATCGCGTTTTTCAGCCCGTTCATTGCGCTTATCGAAACAATTCCCACCTGCATTCTGGGCGGCGTCTGCCTGGCGCTCTACGGATTTATCGCAGTCAGCGGTCTTAAAATGCTGCAAAACGTCGACCTCGGCGAAAGCAAAAACCTCTTCGTCGTATCGGCAATCCTTATTACGGGTATCGGCGGACTCGCTCTTAAATTCGGTCTTGCAACGCAGGGCAAAGCAATCATCACCATCACCAACATCGCAACCGCTCTTATCGTAGGTATCCTTACCAACGTCATTCTTTCCATCAAAACTAAGAAAGAAAAACAGGGCGAAGTCAAAGACGGTGAAAGCATCGCGGTCGTGGGCGAAGGCGTAACGTATGACACGGACGACAAACTCCCCGGCGTCAGAAAAGACGAAGTCGTGGCAGACAGCGAAGCAGTCGACGAAGCAGTCGAAGAACTCGGACTCGAAGACGAAGACAAAACAGCGACGGTGGAATTCCGGGCGGTTGAAGAATCAAAGGACGAATCGTCCGACAAGTAATAATCAATGAAATATCAAAAAGTCCTCATAGTTTTATGAGGACTTTTTTTATACCTGAAATGCATTTTTTTGCATAGTTTTAAAACACAAGGTAACTCTTCCGGGATATACGGCGCACACTGCGCTTTTGAAATCGCATTATCGCCTGCGATAACGCTCACTCTTTTGCTTGTGTGCGCCTTTTCCCCACGGGTACACAGTATCCCGCGGGGTCCCCGATAACTGCGCTTTTGAAATCGCATTATCGCTTGCGATAACGCTCACTCTTTTGCTTGTGAGCGCCTTTTCTCCACGCAAGTACAAAAGTATCTTGCGTGGGTTTTATAACAAGGATTCCCTTCCGGGAGATTGCCACGCGTCATAAACTGCGCTTTTGACCAATCATTTCACGCTAAAAGCGAAAATGCTTGTCTTTTGCTTGTTTATTCCTTTTCCCCACGGGTACAAAGTATCCCGCGGGGTCCCTGTATTTTCGCTCGCAATGACATAAAGTGCGTTGCACGGAACAATTTCACCGCAAAGTGATGAAACACTTTGCGCCATCAAAAAGCCCTGACTAATGTCAGGGCAATGCAATTATTCGTTCAATTATTGCGGATTATTTCGTACCGAAAATTCTGTCGCCGGCGTCGCCGAGACCGGGGACGATGTAGCCGTTTTCGTTAAGGTGAGAATCTTTGCAGCCGACGAAGATGTGTACGTCGGGATGTTTTGCGTGGACTTTTTCAATTCCTTCGGGCGCGCCGATGATGCTCATAAACTTAATGTTCTTGCAGCCTTTCGCCTTAATGAAGTCGATTGCCGCGATTGCGCTGCCACCGGTTGCGAGCATCGGATCGAGAATGATGACTTCGCGGTTTGCGATATCGTCGGGAAGTTTGCAGTAGTACTCCTTGGGTTCAAGCGTTTCGTGGTCGCGATAAAGACCGACGTGTCCAACTTTTGCGGTGGGGACAAGAGCAAGGATACCGTTTACCATGCCGAGACCTGCGCGGAGAATAGGAACGATTGCGATGTCATTTGCAATAACGCGGGTTTTAGTGACCGCAATCGGGGTTTTAACCTCAATTTCTTGCGTATTGATATCACGGAGAGCCTCAAAAGCCATAAGCATTGCGACTTCTTCCACAAGTTCGCGAAACTCTTTGCTGCCGGTACGTTCATCACGCATAATTGCAATTTTGTGTGTGATAAGAGGGTGATTGAAAATGGTTACGTTGTTCATAAAACACCTCACAATATTTACTTTTAACATAGTAACATTTCGGCGTTTTTTTTGCAAGCAAAAAACGCATTGTTCGACATATTTTTTAAGGCATATCGCAATAAAAAAATTAGCAAAAAAACACGAATTTCGTCAAATTGATATTTTCAAAACCTTGATAACGTAAATTTATTGTGTTATAATATACACAGTATAAGTATTTTCTAATTTACTTTAAGGGTTATATTATTAAAGAGGAGTTTGAAAAATGTTAGCAGCAGTTTCATCCAATGAAGTATGGCAGAAAATCGTCGATTTCTTTACCATCACGGTTAAAGACTTTTTCGTCGAATTATTGGCAGAAAATCCCCCGATTAAGTTCATATTGCTTGTTGCGGGCGCAGCGCTCGTACTCATCGGCTTAATCGTTATTATCGTGGTTTGTGCAAAGAAGAACAAGGCGAAGAAAGCGGCAAAGAAGGCGGCAAGACAAAGCGTCAAAGACGCAAAGAAAGCAAGAAAGAGTGGCAAAGTCGCAGCCGAAGAAAAACCCGCTGTGAAAGAAACGCCCGTCGTACCCGCGGCCCCCGCACCCGCACCCGCGCCCGTTGCGGCAGCGGCACCTGCACCCGCGCCTTATATCGAGGACGAAAAGAAGTTCGACGCCGACGCTTTCGATGACGAGCTGCCACCGTTTGAAGACAAAAAACCCGCTCCGCAGGAACAAATCGATATGTCGAAGTTTATCGCGGAAGACAAAGTTTATGCTCCCGTGGAAGAAGAAAAACCCGTCGCGCCCGCGCCCGTTCCCGCATACGTTCAGCCGGAAGAACCCGCGCCCGTCGAGGAAAAGCACTATATCGAGCCGGAAAACAACGACAACTTCGTTGACGACAGCTGGGGCAAGGCAAAAATAAATCTGAAACCCAAAAAAGCGCAGAAAGAAGAAAAGACGGAAGAACCCGAAGTCGCCGCGGAAGAACCCGCTCCCGCAAAGAAAAAAGCGACGAAAAAGAAGGCGGAAGTTACGGAAGAAGCCGCACCCGCAAAGAAAGCCCCCGCAAAGAAAAAGGCGGAGGCAAAGGTTGAAGAACCCGTCGAGGAAAACGACGAAGCCGATAAACCCAAGGTCGTCGGCAAATATACGATCGAAGATACCGGTTATGCGTATCAGTTCCACCTTTACGCAAACAACGGGCAACTTCTGTACGAAAGCCGCGAATACGCAAGTCTGAACTCCTGCAAGGGCGGCATCGCGACCTTTAAGAAGAACGTCGCAGACTGCGAGTACCGCATCGACGTCGATAAGAACGGCGGCTACAAGTACATCTTCAAGAAGGGCAACAGCATTTACATCGGCGAAACGTACTCGACCGCAAAAGCGGCGGAACGCAGCGCGGAATCCGTGAAACGCTTTGCACAGGTTTCCGAAATCAGCGAATAAATTTTTAATATAAAATAATAAAAGGGGTTATATCAATATGGCAAAAGAAGTAAAAAAAGCAGCAACAAAAGAGCCCGCACCCAAGAAAGCCGCGGCGAAAGAACCTGCAAAAAAAGTTGCGACGAAAGAGCCTGCAAAGAAACCGGCAGTTAAGGAAGTCGCCCCCGCAGAAACCGCAGCAAAAGGCGTTGTCGGAAAATATCGCGTAGATTGCGTTTACGGCGATCTTTATCAGTTCTATCTTTATGCAAACAACGGTCAGCTTCTTTACGAAAGCCGCGAATATGCGTCGAAGAAATCGTGCCTGGAAGGCATCGAAACCTTCAAGAAAAATATGCAGGACGCAGCAACGACCGTACGTGTGGATAAGGACAAAAACAACAGATATAAGTTCATTATCAAAAACCGCAACAGCATTTACGTCGGCGAAACTTACGACAATAAGAAACAAGCCGAAAGCAGCGCGGAATCGGTGAAACGCTTTGCAGTCGTATCGCAGGTCATCGAATAAGAAAAAACGAAATTACGCACGGTGAGAACCGTGCGTTTTTTTATACGAAATTTGAGGCGGAAGAATATATCTATGATATATTCTTTTTTTGCGATTTTTTGCGCGGGATACGATCGTCAAAAAATCTTTTTACAAATTGCGACAAAATGCGTATATTTCGTTGACAAATATACGCTATTTTCATATAATCATATTCAGTCGTATGGTTTAGTAATTGTAAACTTTTTTCTTAAAATTACAAAACTCTCTAATTTTTAGGTTTAGAAATACTAAACAAACGGCGCGGAAACAGGAGGTTATATGGAAATCGGAACCAAACTGAAAAATCTGCGGCTTCGTTGCGGATTGACGCAGGAGGAACTTGCCGACAGGTGCGAACTCACGAAAGGCTACATAAGCCAACTCGAAAACGACCTGACCATGCCGACAATTTCCACTCTGAACGACCTTATGGTGGCACTCGGAAGCGATCTGAAAACCTTTTTCAGCGAAGACGAACCCGAACAAGTCGTGTTCACGAGCGACGACTTTTTTGAAAAGGAAGGCGACGGGCAAAAAATCGTATGGCTTGTGCCAAACAGTCAGAAGAACGAAATGGAGCCTGTTTATATCGAAATCGAGCCGAATACGACGCTTCAAAAAGACATGCCGCACGAGGGCGAAGAATTTGGATACGTCCTTGACGGCGAAATCGAAATCGTCATCGGCAACAACGTCTATAAGTGCAAAAAACGCAACAGCTTTTATTTTGTAAGCAACAAAGTTCATTATATTAAAAATACAAAAAATACAACGGCTAAAATCATCTGGGTGTCAAGCCCGCCCACGTTTTAAGGAGAGTATATGTCATCTGCAAACATTATCGAAATCAAAAACGTATCCAAGGAATACGACGGCAAAGCAGTCGTCAAAAACGAAAGCATCGCGATAAAACGCGGCGAATTCGTGACAATTTTAGGACCTTCGGGCTGTGGCAAGACGACGACGCTTCGTATGATTGCCGGCTTTGAAAAACCGACCAGCGGTCAAATCCTTTTCGACGGCGAAGATATTTCCAATCTGCCGCCGCATAAGCGCGCCGTGAACACGGTTTTCCAGAAATACGCGTTGTTCCCGCACCTTAACGTGTTCAACAACATTGCGTTCGGTCTGAAACTTAAAACCATTCCCGACGGCACGACGTACACTGACAGAAAGGGCAGGACTTTCGACAATATGAGAAAATATACGAAAGCCGAAATCGCCGAAAAAGTCAATCACGCGCTTAAAATGGTTGACCTTGAAGACTACGGTCACCGCGACGTGAACAGCCTTTCGGGCGGACAGCAACAGCGCGTCGCAATCGCAAGGGCAATCGTAAACGAGCCGAAGTTGCTGCTTCTTGACGAGCCGCTGGGCGCGCTTGACCTGAAAATGAGAAAGGATATGCAGATCGAATTGATGGATATGCATAAACGCCTTGGAATCACGTTCGTTTACGTCACGCACGATCAGGAAGAAGCGCTCACCATGAGCGACAAAATCATCGTTATGCGCGACGGCGAAGTGCAGCAAATCGGCACCCCCAAAAAGATTTACGACGAGCCCGCAAACGCATTCGTCGCCGACTTTATCGGCGAAAGCAACATCATGTCGGGCATTATGATCGACGACTATAAATGCAGCTTCTTCGACACCGAGTTCGAGTGCGTCGACAAAGGCTTCAAACCCAACGAACCCGTTGATATCATCGTGCGTCCCGAAGACATTTATATCACGAAGGGCAAAAACGTCGAAAAGGGACAACTCACCGCAAAAGTAACGTCCTGCGTGTTCAAGGGCGACCACTACGAAATCCTTTGCGAAAGCGACGGAAACGAATTGCAGATCGTTGAAAATACCGAGTGCGCCGTCGGCGAAGAAATCGGTATCTTCATTCCGAAAGAAGAAATACACATCATGCACAAAGCGCGCATTATCAACGAGTACGAAACCGAAATGGGCGACAACGGCATTGTGAAAATTTGCGAAGCCGACTTTGAAACGAAAAGTGACTTGCCCGCAGGAACGAAAGTTAAAGTGTCGATTCCGTTTGATAAAGTCGATGTTACCGACGACGAAGCCGACGGAACGGTCAGCGCGGACGTCGTGTCGAGCATTTACAAGGGAAGTTACTATCAGGTCATTTTACGTACCGATTTCGACTATGACTTCTTTGTCGACACTCAGGACGAATGGCTCAAAGGCGACCGCGTAGGCATCAATATTAAACCCGAAGACATTAAGGTGGAGGCAATTTAATGAAAGAGAAAATTAAAAATTTCAGATTTACGCGAAAAGCCTTTGCTTATCCGTATATGCTGTTTTTGCTGGTTTTCGTTGTTACGCCGCTTGTGCTGATTCTTGCCAACGCGTTTATTTACGACGGGAAATTCAGTTTCAAAAACTTTGCGATTTTCTTCACCGAAAAGTCAAGTCTGGTGGTGCTTGGAAACTCCATTCTCGTCGGACTTCTGACGACGATTATCTGCATAGTTCTGGGATATCCCGCGGCGTACTTCCTTGCAAAATACAGCGCAAGCAAGATTTTCGTATTGCTGTTTATCCTGCCCATGTGGGTAAACTTCCTGATAAGGACGCTTGCGACGAAAGCGATTTTCGTGTCGATGAACATTCCTCTCGGGATGGGGACGGTCGTGTTCGGCATGGTTTACAACTATCTGCCGTTTATGATACTTCCTTTGCACACGGTGCTTTCGAGCATTGATAAAAACTATATCGAGGCGGCGGAAGACCTCGGGGCAGACAAGTTCCAGGTTTTCGCAAAAACGATATTGCCGTTGTCGGTGCCGGGGATTTTAAGCGGAATCACGATGGTGTTCATTCCCACGATTTCGACGTTCGCGATAAGCCAGCTTTTGTCGGACAGCACGGTATTTTTGTTCGGCGACAGCATTCAGATGAAGTTCGATCAGGGCTTGTACGGCGTCGGCAGCGTCATGAGCCTTGTAATGATAATTCTCGTGCTTGTTTCCAACTTTTTAATGAACAGGTTTTCAAAAACGTCCGCGACGGGAGGAAGAAACTTATGGTAAAGAAATTTTTTGCAAAAGCATATCTTTATTTACTTCTCGCGCTGCTGTACGCGCCGATAGTGTTGATTATTGTGTTTTCGTTTTTCAACACGTCGATTTTCTCTTTTGACAACGGGTTCAGTTTCGAGTCGTACAAGTCGATATTCGCGTCCGACAAAACGCCCGAACTGCTTGCCGCGCTTAAAAACACGCTGATTATCGCCGTCGTATCGAGCGTTGTATCGACGCTTATCGGCACGTTTTCGGCAATCGGCATTTATTGTTTGAAACCGCATGCGAGAAAGGTTGTGGAAAACGTCAACCAACTGCCAATCATCAACAGCGAAATCGTTATGGCGGTGTCGCTTATGATATTCTTCGTAACGTTCTCGTTCCCAGCGGGATATTTCCGCCTTATCATCGGACACATCAGTTTCTGCACGCCGTACGTCATTCTTTCGGTTCTGCCGAAACTCCAAACGATGGACAACAACGTTTACGAAGCTGCTCTCGACCTTGGCGCAAACCCGTTCAAAGCGATGGTAAAAGTCATTCTGCCCATACTTGCGCCCAGCATTATGTCGGGATTTATGATGGCGTTCACGCTGTCGATGGACGACTTCATCATCACGCAAATCAACAAAGGCGCGGCAACGGGCATCAACACTCTTTCGACGTACATCTACGCCGACGCAAGGGTACAAGGGCTTTCGCCGTTCTGGTTTGCGATATTCAGCATTATCTTCATCGTGGTGCTTACGACCATTCTCGTCGTCAACGTCGTTAAGGTCAAAAAAGCCAAAGCCGACAAGAAAAAGGAGGTTAAAGCATGAACAAGAAAGCAATTAAAATCCTTATCGTGTCGGTTATTATCGCGGTTATCGTCGGCGGTACGATTGCAGGCATCGTCGTCGTGAACCTTGACAGGAAAAAAGAAAAACTTGTCGTATATAACTGGGCGGACTATATCGATCCCGCCAATATCACGCTTTTTGAAGAGTATTACAAGCAAAAAACCGGCAAGGAAATCGAGGTTGTTTACAGCACTTTCGACACAAACGAAACAATGATGACCGAAGTTACCAAGGGCGACAGCCAGATCGACCTCGTTTGCCCCAGCGAATACTCCATTCAGAAACTGAAAGAGAAAAACCTTTTGCAACCGCTCGATATGTCGGACGGCGACTACGAATTCATAAGTAACGTGTATCCCGCAATCCGCGACAGGGTAGAGTCGATCTTCGGCGCGGAAATGAACGGATATTTCGTGCCGTATATGTGGGGTACGCTCGGCATAATGTACAACGTCGAAAAGGTCAGGAAAGAAGACCTCGAAGCCGGCTGGGGTATCCTTTGGAATAAGGCGAACAACCCGGACCTTGAAGGGAAAATCCTTGTGAAAGACAGCGTCCGCGACGTGTACGCCGCAACCGTTTGTTATCTCAAAGAAGAAGGAAAACTCGACGGGGCTCCGTACGCTGCGCTTTCAATCGAACAACTTATCAACACCGTCGACAACACGCTTTTGAAAATGTGCGAAACCGTGCTTCTGGAACAAAGAAAGCATATCAAGGGCTACGAAGTCGATTTCGGCAAGGACGATATGATCAACAAAATCGCATACGTCGACCTTGCCTGGTCGGGCGACGCAATGTACGCAATCGAGGAAAGTTACAACCCCGACAAAACTTTCAAAAACCTTGCAACCGGCGAAGAAACGAATTACCTTCTGGACTACTTCGTCCCGACAATTGAAATCGACGGCGAAGAAAAAGAGTTCGGCAACGTCTGGTTCGACGGCTGGGCAATCCCGAAAACCGCGCAAAACGTCCCGGCGGCGAAGGAATTCATCAACTTTATGTGCCGTCCCGACGTCGCGATGCGTAATATGATGGAAATCGGCTATACCTGCTCCTTCGATCCCGATAAATATATTGCGGGCGAAGACGAATTCACAATCGAAGCCGTCAACTGCCTTCTCGAAAACGAGTACGTTTGGGAAATTTCCGACGACGAAATTGCCGAAAATTATCCCGACGGCGACTGCATTATCAAGGAAATCGACGGCGTTAAGTACGACCTTACCGAGTTCTTCGGCGACAATAGAAGATACCCCGACTTTAAGAAATCGGAAGGCACTCTCGGCGTAATGCAGGACTTCGGCGCGCAAAACGACGCGGTCGTCAGTATGTGGGAAAGGGTAAAAGGCGGCGACGAATTCCCGTGGAAACTTATCGTCGCAATCGTTGCTTGCGTCGCGATTGTCGCAGGGGCGTTCGGGCTGTGCTTCCTGGTGCGCCACGTCAAATCGAAACGCCAGCCGCATATCGACGCGGATTCCGAACAACAAACCGCTTAAAACAAAATTAAAAAACCAAACGAAACCAAAAAACCGATTGCAAACGCAATCGGTTTTTTAATATATAAATTGTGAATTATTTGATACAAACCCCGTTACTGTCAAAAGGACACTTTTGCTTTGTGTATAATCAAATATAATAAAAAAACAATAGGACATATAGAAAATAATTTCATCGGTTTATTTAGTAGTATAATAATTACTTGTTGCCTTGCTTTTTTAATATTTATTCAATATTTTCTCACGTCGCTTTATTGTCAAAAGACAAATTATCTGTTGGCATACGCAGCAACATTGCATCCGCAGTATAGATAACATGATAATTTTTAGTTTATTAAATCAATGGAACATATCTGAACTTCATACTATTGCATATTATTCGGATTTGCATTAAACACGGCAATAGTGTCCTAATGACAGCAACGTTCATTCCATGCGACGCATCTCCCGGAAGGGTTACCGCATTGTAATGACACAGAGTGCGTTGCACGGAAATAATATACATTATCCGCTGTTCTTGTTTTGGAAACCGCGTTTTTCAAAACAAGTGAAAAGGGAATAAGGGTTTTAAAAAAAAGCACCGATATTCGGTGCTTTATCTTTCCCTAAAACGGGATAATTTTGATGAAGTTTTGATGTTTGTCGCAAGGTTCTAAAAATTCCAGTGTACTGACGTACACGAATTTTTAGGTTCTTGCGAAAACTCGAAAATTCGCTAAATTTTCACGTTTTTAGTACATGTCGCCGCCCATCGGAGCTTGCGGCATCGCCGGAGCCGGTTCGGGCTTGTCGGCAACGATGACCTCGGTGGTGAGTAGCGTGGACGATACGCTTGCTGCGTTTTGAAGTGCCGAGCGCGTGACTTTGGTCGGATCGAGAATACCTTTTTCGACCATATCGCAGAACTCGTTTTTAAGAGCGTCGTAACCGAAGTTTGCTTTCTTTGCGCGCAACACGTTATCTACGATAACGCCGCCGTCAACGCCCGCGTTTTCCGCGATTTGTTTAATGGGGGCGGTAAGGGCTTTCGCGATGATGAGCGCGCCCGTTTTTTCGTCGCCGCTGAAAGTATTTGCGTATGCGGTAACTTTGTCGCTGACGGACAGAAGGGCAATGCCGCCGCCGGGGACGATACCTTCTTCGACAGCCGCGCGGGTTGCCGCAAGAGCGTCTTCGATGCGGAGTTTTCTTTCTTTCATTTCGACTTCGGTTGCCGCGCCGACTCTGACGACTGCTACGCCGCCCGAAAGTTTTGCAAGGCGTTCTTGAAGTTTTTCTTTGTCGTAGTCGCTGGTGCTTTCCGCAATCTGGTGCTGGATCGCCGCAACGCGTTGTTTGATGAGCGCGGGATCGCCTGCGCCGTCAACGATGGTGGTGTTGTCTTTGTCGACCTGAACCATTTTCGCGCTGCCCAGCATATCGAGGGTTGCGTCCTTGATTTCGTAGCCGAGATCGGACGAAATGACGGTTGCGCCTGTCAGGATTGCGATATCTTCAAGCATTGCTTTGCGTCTGTCGCCGTAACCGGGGGCTTTGACCGCAACGCACTTGATTGCGCCTTTGAGTTTGTTCAGGACAAGGGCGGTAAGAGCCTCGCCTTCGACTTCTTCTGCGATGATGAACAAGCCGCGGCCTGATTTTACAACCTGTTCGAGAACGGGCAGCAAATCCTGGAACACGCTGATTTTCTTATCGGTGATAAGGATAAGCGGATCTTCAAGGACGGCGTCCATTTTGTCGGGGTTGGTCATCATATAGGGGGAAGCGTAACCGCGATCGAACTGCATGCCTTCGACGACGCTGAGTTCCGTCTTCATGGTTTTGCTTTCGTCGATGGTAATAACGCCGTCTTTGCCGACCTTTTCAAAAGCGTCGGAAAGCAGAGTGCCGATTTCTTCGTCGCCTGCCGACACGCTCGCGACCTGCGCGATAGCGGTTTTGCTTTCAATGGGTTTGCTGATTTTTTTGAGTTCTTCGACGGTATATTCGGTTGCTTTCGCGATACCTTTTTTCAGCACCATCGGGTTTGCGCCGGCGGCGATGTTTTTCATACCTTCGCGGATGATTGTCTGTGCGAGAAGGGCAGCCGTTGTGGTGCCGTCGCCCGCGACGTCGTTGGTTTTTACGGACACTTCTTTCACAAGTTGCGCGCCCATATTTTCAAAAGCGTCTTCGAGTTCGATTTCCTTGGCGATGGTTACGCCGTCGTTTGTGATGAGGGGTGCGCCGAACTTTTTGTCAAGAACGACGTTTCTGCCTTTCGGCCCCAAAGTGATTTTAACTGCGTCGGCAAGAGTGTCCACGCCCTTTTCAAGGGAGCGGCGCGCTTCTTCGCCGTATTTGAATTGTTTGCTCATATAAAAGCCTCCTTATTCGTTCACAATTGCGAGAATGTCGCTTTGGCGAAGGATGATAACTTCCTTGCCGTCAAGCTTGAACTCGCTTCCTGCGTATTTGCTGTACAAAACTTTATCGCCTACATTGACTTGCATCGTGACTTCTTTGCCGTCGATAAGTCCGCCGGGACCGACCGCCACGACTTCTGCCATCTGGGGTTTTTCTTGTGCTGTGCCGGGAAGAAGGATGCCGCTTGCGGTCTTTTCTTCCGCTTCGATTGATTTAACGACAACTTTGTCAAACAAAGGTTTTATTGTCATATTTACCTCCGAAAAATTGATTTTGAAGTTAGCACTCAAATGCCTTGATTGCTAATTCAATGGTAATTATACACGCAATATATCGCGATGTCAATAGTATTATGACAGAAAAAATTAAAAAATATCGCTAAAAAACGCGCATTTTCAAAACGTCGTAAAGTCGCGCGTTACTAAGTAAAATACGGGCGCGCACGTATGCGCGCGATTTTGTTTACAACGGGCTGAAAAAGTGTTATTATTATCATATATTTATTTTTTCGAGGTCGCTATGATGGACAAATGGGATAAGAGATTTATGGAAATGGCAAACGTCGTTTCGACGTGGTCAAGTTGTTATAGAACAGGGCGTCAGGTTGGCGCGGTCATCACAAAAAACAAAAGAATCCTCACAACCGGCTACAACGGCGCGCCCGAAGGCATCAGAAGTTGCGTTGAAAAGGGCGAATGTATGAGGGATATCATGAAAATCCCGTCGGGAACCCGCGCGGAACTTTGCTACGCCGTTCATGCGGAACAGAATGCCATCTGTCAGGCGGCGAAACTCGGTATTTCTCTTGAGGGCGCAACCCTTTATTGTACGCATCAGCCGTGCAGTATCTGCGCCAAAATCATCGTCAACAGCGGCATAAAACGTATCGTTTATCGTGAAGGATACCCAGACGAATTCGCAATGAAAATCCTGAGCGAAGCCGACATTCTTGTCGAAAGATATGAAGAATAATAAGTCAATTTTCAGGATATAAAGAATACCCTTAATTATAAGGGTGTTTTTTTATGGAAAAAATCGACAACGTAAATTATGACGATTATAAGTATAAATCGTATATCTGGAAGGAAGACGGGCGGCACAAAAAACCCGAAAAAAGAAAGAAAACAAAACCGCAAAAACCCGAAAAAAGGCGCGTCGTAAAAGCCGATAAGCAGGCGGTTTTCGTCGTTTGCACGATACTTTTGTGCTTCTCGCTTACGTTCGCTCTCGCAACCCTTTCCGGAAAAGGAAGCGTGATGAATTTCTTTCAAAAGAACAAAAACAACGACTGCGAAAGGTATTACGTCGTGTGCTCCGACGTGTTTTCGGACGAAAGCCTTGCAAGAATTTCCGCCGACGAAGCGCGCACGTCGGGCGGGGCGGGCTATATAATTTACGATGAAAAATACTATCTCGCGCTTGCGTGTTACAAAAGCCGCGACGACGCGGAAAAAGTCCGAAAAAGAATGGCGGGGAGCAGTTCCTGCATCTATGAAATCTGTGTCAAGGCACCCGCGCTTTCCTGGTGCGACAACGGTAAAAAAGACGCCGTAAAAAACGCGTTGAAATACTCGGATACGGCGTTTTCCCGACTTTACGAAATCACGACTTCGTTTGACAAAGGCAGTATCGGCGAAACAGAAGTAAAAAACAGATTAAAAGGTTTATTGAATGAAATCAATAAATTAAATGCCGATTTTGACAAAATTACAAAATCCGAAATTATGCCCGAATACATTAAAATCAAGGCGGAAATCAAGGCTGCCGCGGCTGTTATCGGAAACGTCGCGAAGTCAGAATTTTCGGGCGCGACGCTTTCCGCGGCGTTAAGGTTTGCGACAATGAGCGTCGTATGCGGCTACAAAAATTTGGCGACGGAGTTGTAAACGGTTGCAAAATCCTATGTTTTAGTATATACTATATTACACTAATGTAAAGGTGAACGAATGGCACACATTTCTTTGTACAGAAGATACCGTCCGACTTCTTTCGACGAGGTCATCGGGCAGGGACATATCGTAAGGACGCTTGTCAATCAGATTAAAACGGACAACATTTCGCACGCATACCTTTTCACGGGGACACGCGGCACGGGAAAAACCACCGTCGCGAGAATTTTTGCGCGCGCGATTAACTGCGAAAACCCCGTAAACGGCAATCCGTGCGGGAAATGCTCGGCGTGTGTTGAGCTTCAAAAGCCCGGCAATATGGATATTCTGGAAATCGACGCCGCGTCCAACAGCACGGTGGACGAAATCCGCGACCTTCGCGAAAAGGTCAAGTATCCGCCCGTCATCGGAAAGTACAAAGTTTATATCATCGACGAAGTTCATATGCTTTCGACAAGCGCGTTCAACGCACTTCTGAAAACGCTGGAAGAGCCGCCGTCACACGCCGTGTTCATTCTTGCGACGACCGACGTCCACAAACTGCCGCAGACGATTTTGTCAAGGTGCATGCGCTTTGACTTCAAATTGCTTTCGGTGAAAGATATTTCGGACAATCTGAAACGCATTTTCGACGACATCGGCAAAAAGTATTCGGAAGAAGCGATAAACCTTATCGCAACTTCTGCCGAGGGCAGCGTGCGCGACAGTCTTTCGATTGCGGATATGTGCGCGTCGTATTCGGGCGACACGATAACTTACGACGACGTTCTGGAAGTTCTCGGCGCGTCCGATCCTCACATCGTTTTGGACCTTGTGCAGGCGGTGCTTTCGCACGAAGTCGCGCGTGCGTTGTCCATCGTCGATAATTTGTCGAATTTCGGTAAAAACATCGCCGTTTTGAACAAAGACGTCGCAACGACGATAAGGAACGTCATTTACGTGAAAAACTGCAAGAATGCCGAGTCCGCCTTGAAACTCCCGAAAGATATTTACGAAAAACTGTCGGCGATTTCGGAATCGTCCGGCAACGTCGACCTTCTGAACGCGCTCGATTTGTTCAACGGTCTTTCCGGCGAGTTAAGATACAGCACCCAGCCTCGCATTATGTTTGAGGCGACGGTCGTAAGGGCTGCGCTTGAAAACGGCGAGGCGGAAATCGAAAAACGTCTGAAAAAACTGGAATCGGCAGTTTCGCAAGGCGCGGTAAACACCGCGTTTCAAAAAAAAAATGAGCTGAAAACAGATAATCCCGACGCGCTTTGGGACGCCTGCCGCACGGAAATCGTGGGGAAGGAAAGGTGCATGGCGCTGGGGATTGCGATGAATAAATACGTCGGGGTGGAAGAAAACGGGAACTTTTTCAAGGTGTCTTTCAAAACGAAGGCGGACGCGTCCGTCGTGAGTATCCCCGACAACCTTAAACTTATTGAATCAAAACTCGGCGCGCTTTCGGGCAAGCCGTATAAACTGACCGTAAAGGTCACCGACGACGACACGTCGGAAGACGTCCTGAAAAGGCTTAAAACGCTTTTTGGGGACGATTTCAAAATCACGAAATAACCGGAGGTATTTTTTATGGGCAAAGGCGGTTTTCCCGGCGGCGGATTCGGCGGCGGAAATATGCAACAAATTTTGAAACAGGCGCAAAAAATGCAAGCCGATATGCAGCGCGCTCAGGAAGAACTTAAAAATTCCGAAGTAACCGGCTCGGCGGCGGGCGGCATGGTTGAAATCACGATGACGGGCGACAAGGAAGTCACCGCCGTCAAAATCAAGCCCGAAGCGGTTGACCCCGGCGATATCGAAATGCTGGAAGACCTTATCGTCGCGTCCTTCAACGACGCCGTCAAAAAGGTTGACGAGTTGCAGGAAGAACTTATGGGACCGCTTGCAGGCGGTATGGGCGGTTTGTTCTGATGCCTTATATCGAGCCTCTTGCAAAACTTATTGCGGAATTCACGAAGTTCGAGGGCGTGGGCGAAAAGACGGCGGCAAGGTACGCTTATTCCATATTAAAGCGCAGCGACAGCGAAGTCGACGACCTTATCAACGCCTTGCGAGACGTCAAACAAAAGGTGAAATTCTGTAAAATTTGCGGCAACTATACCGACGACGCCGACGACGTTTGCGAAATTTGTCGTACGCGCGACAAGTCGGTTATTTGCGTCGTGAAAGAGCCGAAAGATATTCAGGCTTTTGAAAAGGTAAAGTCTTTTAAGGGCGTTTATCACGTTTTGCACGGCGTAATCAGCCCCATCGAGCACGTCGGCCCCGACGATATCGACATAAAAGGGCTGCTGAAAAGGCTTGACGGAGTGAAAGAAGTCATCGTTGCGACCAATCCCGACGTCGAAGGCGAGGCAACCGCATTGTATATCGCGCGACTTATAAAGCCGCTGGGGATAAAGGTAACGCGCATCGCCCGCGGTCTTCCCGAAGGTAGCGTTATCGAGTATGCCGACGAAATGACCTTATCCACCGCGCTTCGCACCCGCGTGGAGTTATAATAATAGATTGATACAAACAGTTTTTCGGTGAGAAAAAAATTTCTTGACATATCAAAACTTAGTAATTAAAATTATCCGTAAAGGAATTGGAGTATGGCAAAAAAACAAGGCATATCGGAAGCGGTCATTAAACGTCTTCCGCGATATTACAGATACGTTAAACAGCTTGAACACGACGGCGTAAAGCGCGTTTCCAGCTCGGAACTTGCGAAAAACCTGTGCGTTACGGCGTCACAGGTCAGACAGGATTTTTCGAATTTTGGCGAATTCGGTCAGCAGGGCTACGGGTACAGCGTGGGGAAACTTCGCAGTGAAATCGCGTCGATTCTCGGGCTCGATCAGCAGCACAACATTATTATTATCGGTTGCGGCAACATCGGAAAAGCGCTTGCGAGATACGTTGGGTTTTCAGACGATGGTTTTTACGTCCGTGCAATGTTCGACGTCGATCCGACGGTCATTCAGAAAGTTCCCGCCGGCGTCGAAGTCCTGAACGTCAATAAACTTGCGGAATACATAAACACGCACCCCGTCGACATCGCGGCGATTTGCGTACAAAAGGAATACGCGCGCGAAGTTGCCGAAAACCTTGTGCGGCTCGGCGTGAATAAATTCTGGAATTTCGCCCCCGTCGATTTGTCGAACGTCGCGGAAGGTGTCGTGTGCGAAAACATCAATATGAGCGACAGTCTGTTCGTGCTGTCTTACAAGATCAACGAACAACAATAATCGTTGCATAATAACTTTCCTCCTGCGGATACTACTGCGGGAGGTTTTTTTATGCAATACACAGGAATCACAAGAAGAATCGACGAGCTGGGACGCGTGGTTATCCCGAAAGAAATCCGCCGTACGATGCGCCTTCGCGAGGGCGAAGAAATGGAAATTTTCGTTGACGAAAACAGCCTTATCCTGAAAAAATACTCATGCGTAAAGGGAATACAAAAGTTTTCGGAAGAGATTGTGGAAAGTTTGTTTTCGTCGACGGGGGACACGTCGCTTGTGACCGACCTTGACAAAATCGTCGCGGCGGCGGGCTTTGACAAGACATTTTATTCGGACAAACTCTTGTTGCAAAAAGTCGCGGAAATTTTTCAGAAAAGGACGACGCGCACGGTGTTTTTGCCCGACGGATATGCGATAACGGGCGACGATACAACCGAATACAAAATGCAGATATTCGCGCCTGTCATCGTCGCGGGCGACGTTACGGGCGGCGTTATTTTGCTGTCAAAATCCGAAAAGAACGTCGCCGAAAAAACCAAACTTGCCGAGTTTTCGGCAAAAATCTTAGCAAATTCACTGCAATGAAAAGGCGTACTATGGCGGGAAACGCCGCGCTGCTTTCGGTGTTTTCCATAATTGCAAAGGTAATAAGCGCGCTGTATCGCGTGCCGCTCACGTCTGTGCTCGGCGCGGAAGGAATGGGAATGTATCAGCTTGTATTTTCCATTTACGCGCTGATACTTGCGCTGACTACGGGCGGAATCCCCGTTGCGGTGTCAAGGCTCACGAGCGAGAATAACGCGTTGAAAAAGGACAGCAGAGTCGTCCTTAAAAACGCACTTTTAAGCGTTGTCGGGACGTCGGTCGTGCTTGCCGCGTTCTTGTGCGTTTTGTCGGGATTCGTGGCAAGAATTCAAGGAAACGAAGGCGTGAAAAGCGGATATTACGTTATTGCGCCGGCGGTTGTTTTCGTCGGTGCGTTGTCGATGTTCCGCGGCTGGTTTCAGGGGAACAACGACGTGATTCCGACGGCGGTATCGGGGCTTTTTGAACAGGTTTTCAAACTTGCGTTCGGGCTGACTCTTGCAAAAATTCTGTCAAAGTACGGCGTGATTTACGGCGTAATCGGCGCGCTGTCAGGGGTGATGATAAGCGAATTTGTCGCGCTTATTTATATTGTGATAACCTATTTTTCGCGCGGGAAGATTTACAAAATCAACGCGGTGGAAAGTTGCGACAAAGACGTGCGAAACACCATTCTGAAAACGTCTGTCGTTTTTGCGATTGCCGGCTTTATCATACCGTTTTCGCAGTTTATCGACGGAATTTTAATCGTAAACATATTAAAAGCGTCGGGAGAATCGATTTCGCTTGCGACGGCGAAGTACGGATTGTATTCGGGCACGGTAATGAGCGTCGTGAATATGCCCGTCGTTTTAAGCGTTTCGTTGTCGGTTGCGATCGTGCCGGTTATCGCGTCGGCGACGGTAAAACGGAACATCGACGAAATCAGGAAAAAAGGAGCGACCGCCGTGAAACTCGCTTTTGCGATTTCGATGTTTGCCGCGGTTATGATGTTTGCGTTTTCCGACAAAATCATTGCGGTTTTATATCCGCGTCTTAATCGCGCGGAAACACAAACGGCGGTGCGGCTTTTAAGGATTATTTCGTTCACCGTGCCGATGGGCGCGCTTCGTGAAATTTACGCAAGTATGATAATGGCGATTGACAAGACCGGAAAAATCATCGTCAACAATTCCTTTTCGGTCGTGCTGAAAATTGCGGTTACGGCGATATGCCTGTCATACTTCAACGTGTACGGCGCGGGATACGGCATGATTGCGTTTTCGGCGGTCGGCGTAATCTTAAACGCGCGCGATTTTTATATTCTCTCGGGAAAAAATCTTAAACTCGTGAAAAACGTTAGTACAATCGCGGTAATAAATGTTATAATGTTTTTACTTGCGTGGGCTTTTGATATTTATATCAAAAATCCGATTTTGTCGCTTGCGACAGGTTTTGTCGTCGCGTCGTTTGCGTACGTTGTCGCGGCGGCGTTTTCAGGCGTCTTTGACGGGAACGAACTTTCGGGCGTGCCGTTTTCAAAGGCGTATTACAAATTATCGCAAAAACTACGATTCTGGGAGAGTTGAATGATTACCGTAATTGGACTCGGGCTTTATAAGGACGATTTGAGTTTCCGCGCCGAAAAGTTTCTGAAAAAGGCAAAAAACATTTACGTCAAAACGGCAAAAACGCCGACGTACGATTTTTTTGAAAAAAACGGAATATCCGCAAAATCTTTCGACGACGCATACGACGCAGCGGAAGATTTTTCCGAACTTGACGAAAAAATCATAAAAACGCTTTTGTCGGAAAACGAAAAAGGCGACGTTGCGTTTTGCGTGAACGGCGGCGGTTTCGACGACGGCACGGTGCAAAAGTTGAAAAAGCAAACAAACGATATTGAAATTATCGCGGGCGTGAGTTTTGCTGCGGATTTTACCGGCGTTTGTCCCGACACGTCGGTGATGAGTTACAGCGCGTACGACGTCGCGTCCGACGTTTCGTTCATGCCGGACAAGCGGCATACCGTCGTCGTGAGAGAGATCGACAACAGACTTCTTGCGGGCGACGTAAAAATCAAACTGTCCGACGTTTACGGCGACGAAAAACTCGTTTATCTGATAAATAGTGTCAAAAAGACAGATAATTTGACATACATACCTCTTGCCGAAATCGACCACGGCAAGAATTTTTCGTATATCACGACTTTGGTGATCCCGCCCGATGATTTGTTGTCGGCAAAACGACACGATTCCCACGACCTTATCGAAATCATGGCAACGCTGTTGTCCGAAAACGGCTGTCCGTGGGACAGGGCGCAAACGCACGAAAGCATAAGGATAAATCTCATCGAGGAAGCGTACGAGCTTATCGATGCAATCGACAGAAACGACCTTGACGGAATGGTTGAAGAAACGGGCGACGTATTGTTGCAGGCAGTTTTCCACGCAATGATCGGAAACGCCGACGGCGAATATAATTTCAACGACGTCGTAAGCAGACTTTGTCATAAACTTATCACCCGACACACTCATATTTTCGGGCAGAACAAAGCGACGAACGCCGAAGACGCGCTGTATTACTGGAACGCGGCGAAAGCCGTCGAAAAGGAATATACGAGTTTCGGCGACAAGATGGACAAAATCCCCAAAAATCTGCCTGCGCTTTTGTACGCATATAAAATCCAGAAAGTCGCGGTGAAATGCGGATTCGACTGGCCCGACATCGACGGCACTTACGACAAACTCAACGAAGAAATCCGCGAATTTCGGGAAGCGGACGGCGCCGACGCCGTAATGGAAGCGGGCGATCTGCTGTTTTCTGCGATAAACCCGATGCGCTGGCGACATATCGAGCCGGAAACCGCCCTTAAAGAAGCGTGCGACAAATTCGTGAAACGCTTTAAGTATATGGAAAGCGAAATATTGAAAGACGGAAAGGATTTGGGTAACGCCGAAATCCTGGACGAATACTGGAACAAGGCAAAGAAAATCTACAAATGAAAATCGGAAACGTACAACTTAAAAACGATTTGATTCTCGCGCCGATGGCGAATTATACCGACGCCGGCATGCGTTATCTTGCCTCGGTTTACGGCGTAGGGCTTACGGTAACGGAAATGGTGTCGGCAAAGGGGCTTTGCTTCAATAATCCCAACACCGCCGCGCTTCTGGAAACCCGCGAAAGGGGAAATTGTCCCGTCTCCGTGCAGCTTTTCGGCGCGGATCCCGAATACATAAAAAAAGCGGTGGAACACCCCATTCTCAAAGACTTTGACATAATCGACATAAACATGGGTTGTCCCGTCGCGAAAGTCGTGAAAAACGGCGAAGGCAGCGCGCTTTTAAGAAATCCCGACCTTGTTTACAAAGTGGTGAAAGCGGCGGTATCCGCAACAAATCGTCCCGTAACCGTGAAAATCAGAGCGGGCTTTGAAAAGGACGAAATCACCGCGCCCGAAATCGCGAAGGCCATCGAGGAAGCGGGCGGCGCGGCGGTTGCCGTACACGCAAGGACAAGGGAACAGTTTTATTCCGGAAATGCCGACTGGAACGTCATAAAAAAAGTGAAAGAAAACGTGAGTATTCCCGTTGTCGGAAACGGCGACGTGGTAACCCGCGACGATTATTTAAGAATGAAAGAAACGACGGGTTGCGACGGCGTAATGGTTGGTCGCGCCGCGCTTGGAATGCCGTTTATATTTGCAAAACTGCAAGATAAAGAATACGAATTTGACGTTAAAGCCGCGATTATGAAACATATTGAAATTCTGGGCGAGTATCTGCCAGAACGCACGGTGATAAATCAGATGAAGGCGCAACTGTGTTTTTACGCCAAAAACACCCGCCACGCAAAGGACGTCCGCCGCGCTATTTCCGAACTCAGAACCCGCGACGATTTAATGAGAATTATCGACGAATTTTTTTAAGGAAAATACATTATGAACATTGTTTTGGTTGAACCGGAAATCCCGCAGAATACGGGCAACATAGTAAGGACGTGCGCCGCGACGCACACAGTTTTGCATCTTATCGAGCCGCTCGGATTCGAACTTTCGGACAAGTACTTAAAACGCGCAGGGCTTGACTATTGGAGCGACTGCGAATTGCACGTATACAAAAACCTTGAGGAGTTTTTCGACAAAAATCCCGGCAAGTATTATTTCGCGTCGACGAAGGCGAAACACCGCTATGACGAGGTGAATTTCGAGGACGACGCATACATCTTTTTCGGAAAGGAAACGAAAGGTCTTCCCGAAGAACTTCTGCACGACAATTACGACCGCGCGATACGAATCCCGATGGGGCAGAATATAAGAAGTCTGAACCTGTCGAACAGCGTTGCTATCGTGTTGTACGAGGCGCTCCGTCAGCACAACTTCAAAGGGCTGCAAGAACAAGGACACCTTACGAAATACGACGACAAATAAGGCGGGCGCGCGGCGCACGGCAAATAATGCGGGCGCGCGGCGAAAATCAAACAAAGTATTTATAAGTAATTGCAATAAAACTATTATTGTGTTATCATATTACTGCCTTAAAAATCCGGGGCATAAAACGAAAATAAAATCAGGAGATATTCTATGAACAAAAAGACAATCACCGATATTGACGTAAAAGGCAAAAAATGTCTCGTTCGCGTTGACTTCAACGTTCCTATGAAAGACGGCGTTATCACCGACGAAAACCGCATCATCGGCGCGCTTCCCACCATTAAATATCTGATGGAACACGGCGCGAAAGTCGTGCTTTGCTCGCACATGGGCAAACCCCACAACGTGTTTGACGACAAAATCAAACTCAATAAAAAGGAAAAGGCGAAAATCGAGGCTTTACCCGAAGAAGAACGCGCTGCGGCAACCGCCGAAGCAATCGAAAAGGCGAAAAAAGACGTCAAAAAATTCAGTCTTGCTCCCGTTGCGGCGCGCCTGAACGAACTTCTTGACAACAAGGTAACGTTTGCAACCGACGTCATCGGCCCGGACGCGAAAGCAAAAGTCGCGGCTTTAAAGGACGGCGAATGCGTACTTCTTGAAAACCTGCGTTTCCACGCCGGCGAAGAAGGCAGGGACGAAAACTTCTGCAAGGCTCTTGCCGAATACGCGGACGTTTACGTCAACGACGCTTTCGGTACGGCGCACCGTTCGCACGCGTCGACCGCCGCTATCGTCGAATACGGCTTTGTAAAGACGGCTGTTTGCGGTTTCCTTATCGAAAAAGAACTGTCTGTCATGGCGGACAGTCTCGAACATCCCGTGCACCCGTTCATCGCAATACTCGGCGGCGCGAAAATCGCCGACAAACTTAACGTAATCAACAACCTGCTTGACAAATGCGACGCTCTTATCATCGGCGGCGGCATGGCTTATACCTTCCTGAAAGCGCAGGGCGGCAAAGAAGGTTTGTCTTTGGTCGACGACGAAAAACTCGAATATTGCGAAAACATGCTTGACAAAGCGGAAATCCTCGGCAAAGAAATTTATCTTCCCGTCGACAGCGCAATCGTTTCGGCGTTCCCCGATCCCATCGACGCACCCGTAACGGTCGAATACGTTGACAGCAAGAGCATTCCCGACGACAAAATGGGACTCGATATCGGCGTAAAAACGCAGGAACTTTTCGCAAACGTCATCAAAGGCGCAAAGACGGTCATCTGGAACGGACCTATGGGCGTTTTTGAAAACCCGACTCTTGCAAAAGGCACGTACGCGGTTGCGGAAGCGCTTGCGTCGCTTCACGGCACCGGCGCAACCACCATTATCGGCGGCGGCGACAGCGCGGCGGCTGTACAACAACTTGGCTTTGCGGACAAAATGACGCACATTTCAACGGGCGGCGGCGCGTCGCTTGAACTGTTTGAAGGCAAAGTGCTTCCCGGCATCGCCTGCCTTAACGACAAAGACTGAAATCACAACGACTTAATCTTATAAAGGAGAATTTATTATGCGTAAACCTATTATCGCAGGTAACTGGAAAATGAACAATACTATCGCCGAGACGAAGGCTCTCGTGACCGAACTTATTCCTTTGGTCAAAGACGCGAAAGCCGACGTCGTAATCTGCACGCCTTACACCGACCTCGCCACGGCGGTCGAAATGACGAAAGGCACGAACATTCATGTCGGCGCGGAAAACGTACACTGGGCAGAAAAAGGTGCGTTCACGGGCGAAGTTTCGGCGAATATGCTTGTCGAACTCGGCGTGGAATACGTCATCATCGGACACAGCGAACGCCGTCAGTATTTCGGCGAGACTGATCAGACCGTCAACGCACGCGTTAAGGCGGCACTTTCCAAGGGGCTGAAACCCATTATCTGCGTCGGCGAACTTCTGGAAGAGCGCGAAGCGGGCAAAACCGAAGAAGTCGTTGTCCGTCAGACCACCGAGGCTTTCAAAGATATTGACAAATCCGAACTTGAAAACATCGTCATCGCATACGAACCCGTATGGGCAATCGGCACCGGCAAAACCGCAACCGCCGACGACGCGAACGCAACCATCAAGGTTATCCGCGACACAATGGCGAACCTTTATTGCAGAAACTGCGCCGACAACAAAGTACGCATTCAGTACGGCGGCAGCATGAACACCAAAAACGTCGACGAACTTATGGCAATGCCCGAAATCGACGGCGGTCTTATCGGCGGTGCGTCGCTCAAAGCGCAAGACTTTGCACGCGTCGTAAATTTTGAGGAAAAATAATGTCAAGACAAGTCGTATTGGTCGTAATGGACGGCGTGGGCAAATCCACGACGGGACTCGGCGACGCCGTTACCGCGGCGCATACCCCGACTCTCGATAAACTCCTTGCAACCTGCAAAAACGTTTATATCAAAGCGCACGGCACGGCAGTCGGTCTTCCTTCCGACGAGGATATGGGCAACAGCGAAGTAGGGCACAACGCACTCGGTTGCGGACAGGTCTATTCGCAGGGCGCAAAACTTGTGGAAGAAGCCATCGAAAGCGGCGAAATTTTCAATTCGTCCGCGTGGCAGGAACTCAAAAACAACTGCGTGACACACGGAAGCGCAATGCATTTTCTGGGGCTTTTGTCCGACGGCAACGTACACAGCAACATAAACCACCTTATCGCGCTTATCAAGGGCGCGAAAAGGGACGGCATCAAAAAAGTATTCGTACACGTCCTGCTTGACGGGCGCGACGTTCCCGCAACGAGCGCGCTTCAATACGTCGATATGCTTGAAAAGGCGATGGCGGAACTGAACGACGAAAGTTTCACGGCAAAAATCGCGTCGGGCGGCGGACGTATGACGATTACGATGGACAGATATTTCGCAAACTGGGATATGGTAAAACGCGGCTTTTATACCCACGTTTACGGTGAAGGTCGCGGATTTGAGTCGGCAACCGCCGCAATCGAAACGTTCCGCGCCGAAACCCCCGGTATCATTGACCAGGATTTACCCGCGTTCGTCGTCGTCAAAGACGGAAAACCCGTCGGCGCGATGCACGACAACGACAGTGTGATTCTGTTCAACTTCCGCGGCGACCGCGCAATCGAAATTTCGATGGCTTTCGACGATAAGGAATTTTCGGGATTCGACCGCGGCAATATGCCAAAGGTGATGTATGCCGGTATGTTACAGTACGACGGCGATATGCATCTTCCCAAACGTTTCCTTGTCGAGCCGCCCAAAATTAAGTATACTTTGTCCGAATATCTCGTGAACAAGGGCGTCAACGAATACGCCGTGTCCGAAACGCAAAAGTACGGTCACGTCACGTATTTCTGGAACGGCAACCGCAGTGAAAAATTCAGCGAAACGCTTGAAACTTGGGAAGAAGTGCCTTCCGATATCGTGCCTTTCGACCAGCGTCCCTGGATGAAATCGGCGGAAGTCACCGATAAGGTCATCGAGGCGATCGAAAGCAAAAAGTACGGCTTCATTCGTTGCAATTATCCCAACGGCGATATGGTCGGCCACACCGGCAATATGGACGCGACGATAATCGGCGTGGAGGCTGTTGACCTTGCGCTTGCAAGACTTATCCCCGTTGTCGAAAAGGAAAACGCGATTCTTGTCGTAACGGCAGACCACGGCAACGCCGACGAAATGCTTGAAAAGAACAAAAAGGGCGTCGTGTCCGTTCGTACGGCGCACAGCCTGAATCCCGTTCCGTTCATAATTTTCAACGCCGACGTCGAAATCGCAGACGGCAAATTCGGATTGTCCAACGTTGCGGCAACCGTTGCGAAACTTATGGGATTCACTCCCGATCCGCATTGGGACGCACCTATTATCAAATAATGTTATTTATTAAAAGCCCCCCCGAAAAACCGCGGGGGGATTTTTTTATGCCGTATAAAAAACATAAAAATTGTTCGGAATATCGGCAATAACAATACAAACAAGGTAAAATGTCGCGTTTATTGCGCCGTAATTGCGATATTATGACGTCTTTTGTCCAAATATGGCGAGTATATCAATATATATATTTGACTTAAAAAATATAAGGGGTATAATGGGAATTATTATGAAGAAAGCCAACAGAAACAAAACGCTTAAACTTGCATTTATCGGTATCATGTGCGCGCTCACGACGGTTGTTACGTGGGTGCTTCCCATCCCAATGCCCGCAACGGAAGGGTATATCAATTTCGGCGACGCAGTTATCTTTCTGACCGCGCTTTTTGCCGGCCCCGTGCCTGCGATGGTTGTCGGCGGCATCGGCAGTATGCTTGCGGACGTCATCGGCGGATATATGCACTGGGCGGGGTTTACGCTGCTCATTAAGGGACTTGAAGGTCTGATTTGCGGACTTATCGTGAAAAAGCTCAACAAAAAAGACAAGTTCTATATCGACATTCTCGGGCTTGTCGCGGCAGGCGTATGGATGGTTGTTGGCTACTATTTCGCCGGCGCGATTTTGTACGGTTGGGCGGGCTCGCTTGAAAGTTTGCCCGGCAACTGCATTCAGGGGGGCGTGTCGATTGTCGTCGCGTACATGCTGTATGCAATCCTTAAAAGAATGTACGCGGTGCAAGGTTTCATCGAAAGACTCAACGAGCCGATGTTCGTTAAAAAGCCCGACGAAGCGACGGATGACAACGAGCAACCCGAAAGCATTGTCGATACCGGAAATACCGATGAAAACAATGCGGAGCAACCCGACGCCAAGTCGGACAATCCGTCGGACAAATAAGAAACAAAAAATAACCGTCCTTTTTCAGGGACGGTTTTTTTAACCCGAATTTCGGACTGTGATTTATTTATTATTTTAATTAAAGCAAAATTTTGCATATATGTTGATTTTTATATATTAGTATGATAAAATTTACTCAGTAGCGTTAAGTCGCGAAAAATCTTTTTAGGTGGACTATTTATGAGAGATAACACGCTTATCAAATACCTCAAACTTGCCGAAAGAATCGACGCTTCCGACATTCACATCAAGTCCGGCAAATGTGCAATCGCAAGGGTTTCCGGGACGCTGAAACAAATCGACGACGCCATTCTCACAAAAGAGCAAGTTTTTTCTTTCATTCAGGACATTCTTACCGAAAAACAAATGACCGAATTCGACCTGTATTCCGACGTGGACAGTTCTTTTTCCGTCGGCGACAGAAGGTTCAGGTGCAACGTATATCGCGACTTCAACGGATTTTCGATATCCATTCGTCGCATAATCAATGAAATCGGCGACTTCCGCTCGCTGGGCATTCCCGAAGTTCTGAAAAATCTTGCGGTCAAAAAAAGCGGACTCATTCTTGTTACGGGACCTACGGGAAGCGGTAAAACGACAACGCTTGCAAGCATCATCAATTATCTCAACCGCGTCATTACGGCGCACATCATCACAATTGAAGACCCTATCGAATATACTTATATGTCCAACCGTTGCGTGATCACGCAAAGGGAAATCGGGCGCGACGCAAGCGATTATCCGCGCGCACTCCGCGCCTCGCTTCGTCAGGATCCCGACGTAATTATGCTGGGCGAAATGCGCGACCTTGAAAGTATCCGCACCGCGCTCACCGCCGCAGAAACGGGACACCTTGTTTTGTCAACCCTGCATACGACGGGCGCGTGCAACTCGATTGACCGTATCATCGACGTGTTCCCCGCGGATCAGCAACAACAAATCCGCGTGCAGCTTTCAATGGTGCTTCTCGGCGTAGTGTCGCAGCAGCTTGTCCCCAACGTGAAGGGCGGAAGGTCGCTTGCAACCGAGGTTATGATTTGCAACGGCGCAATCAAAAATATTATCCGCGAAGGGAAAAACTACCAACTTCAAAACACAATGATGACAAGCCGCAACGCCGGTATGTACAGCATGGAACAGTGCCTTGAAGCAATGTACCGTCAGGGTATTATCAGCGCGGAAAATTATCAGCTTTATACCCCCGCAAGCGCGGCAACCAACGTCAGATAATACAGGGCGTCGCCCTTAAAAAGGATAAATAAGGATAAATTATGGGATTTGATTCAATAAGAGAAAACAAACGCGAAAGCGCAACCTTTATGGCAGGGCATATCGAGAAAGTCATCAAAACTTTCGGAAAACGCCCGGCGGGAAGCGAAGGCGAGAAAAAAGCCGCCGAATATATGGGCGAACTTTTGAAACCTTATGCCGACGACATCAGGCTTGAACCGTTTCCCGTGTACCCCGCAGCGTTCATGGGCTGGATATACATCAGCGTGTCGCTGTATCTTATCGCGCTTGCGGCGTACTTTTTCCAACCCGTCGCGTCGCTGGTGCTTTTCGTCGTCGCGACCGCGCTTATGGTTGGCGAATTCGTAATGTACAAGCAGGTTGTCGACAAACTTTTCGTCAAAAAGACTTCGCACAATCTTTACGCCGTCAAACACCCGACGGGCGAAGTCCATCGCCGCATTATTTTCAGCGGACACGTCGACGCCGCGCACGAGTGGACTTTCAACTATCACCTTGGAGGAAAGGGTTATATCGCCCACGTCATCACGAGTTTTATCGGCGTGTTTTATTTCTTTATCGCGATTATTCTTTGCATTGCGAACAAATATTCGCAGACGCCGTTTCTCGCGGCAAACGTCGCAAATATTCTGGGATACGTTTGTCTTGCGTTCGTTCCGCTTTGGATTGCAATGTACTTTATGTGGAATGAGAAAATCGTCGTCGACGGCGCAAACGACGACCTTACGGGTTGTTTTATGAGCATTGCCGTCTTAAAGGCGTTGAAAGATCAGAACGTAAACCTTGAAAATACCGAAGTAGGCGTGCTTATCACGGGCAGTGAAGAAGCGGGGCTTCGCGGCGCAAAGGCGTTTGCGAAAGCGCACGCAAAGGAATTTGACGACGTCGAAACGCTGATTTTTGCAATCGACACTATCCGCGACGCAAAGTTTTTGGGCGTCAACGTCAACGACCTTAACAATACCGTGCCGTCCGATCCGCACGCAATCGACTTGTTCTTCAACGCCGGTGCGGAACTTGGAATTCCCGTGCAGAAAATCGGCGTACCGTTCGGAGCGACCGACAGCGCGGCGTTCAATCAGGGCGGAATGAAAGCCGTCGGCATCACCGCAATGAACCATAACCTTGAAGATTATTATCACACCCGCAAGGACACCTTTGACAATCTTGACGAAGAAAGTCTTGCGACGTGTTTTGAGGTGGCGGTTAAGGCGCTTGAAAACTTCGATTCAGGTTTGTAATGCACACCCCAAACCTGCGTTCCTCGCTTTGGGGACCCCGGCAAACAATAAAAAGGCGTGAGTAATGTCGGTTACGTACGGTAAGTACGCGCTTGCGGCTTATCGACATAAGACGTAAAAAATCGAAATTCGTTACATTGTTTCTGAGCAATTTGTGCTTAGTATAAATTATAAGAGGTGAATTATGAGTACACAAATCGAAGTAAAAGAGCCGATTAAACTTTTGAATAAAGACGGCTCGCTGACTCAGCCCGGCTGGGCAAAACGCAATATTATCGAGTACAACCGCGAAGACATCAGGGCGTCGAAATGGACGGTGAAAGAGTGGGACTTTTATCAAGTCGGTTGCAAAGATTTCATCGTGCAGCTTAACTTTTTCAATATTTCGCTGGCGTCTGCCGCGACAATCGGTTACGTCAACCTGAAAACCGGCGAAGTCGTCAACGACATGATTCTGGACCTTGCGACGGCAAACAAATTCCCCGTCAACAGGAACGGCGAAGAGCCTTATACGTTTGAACGCAAAAAGGGCAAAAAGGTTTTAAGGTTCGAGGTTACCAAGGAAAAACGTCACCTTTACTGGAAGAGCCCGAAAATCGAGTGCGACTTCTGGGCGGACAACTACACGGGCGAGAGCATCGTCATTATGAATCCGTTTGAAAAGCACGCAAATCACTTCTTCTTTACCGAAAAAATCAACTGCATGCCCACGCGCGGATTCGTGAAAATCGGCAGCGAAGTCATCGACGGCAACCGCGACGATTTGTTCACGGTGCTTGACTGGGGACGCGGCGTATGGGATCATAAAAACTACTGGTTCTGGGGCAACGGCACGACGTATATCGACGGCAAGTTGTTCGGCTTTGAAATCACCTGGGGCATCGGCGCGCCCGAAAAAGGACGCGAAACCGCGCTCATGTACGACGGCAAGTGCCATAAACTTGGCGAAGTATATCTTGAATATCAGCCCGACAAACGCTGGATGGATCCGTGGAAATTCCACGAAGAAAACGGCAGGTTCGAATTGACTATGACGCCGTTTTACGACAATCACAACGGCGTAATGCTTCCCAACGTCGGCATGCTTACTCATCAGGTGCACGGGCTTTGGAACGGCACGGTTACGCTTGACGACGGCATGGTGCTTGAAATCAAAGATATGTACGCATTCTGCGAAAAAGTTTACAATAAGTGGTGATAATTTAATATGCCGAAAGCGACAGCATTTTGCTGTCGCTTTTTAGGCTCCAAAAAGTATGGTTAAATGGAAGGGCGCACTGTTTATAATCGTGACGGTAATCGTCGCGCTTTTGTTATCCGTCGGCGCGGATGTGCTGTACGGATACGTCGCTACGACCAAAATCGAGCCGCCGACCGTCGCGCACGCGAACTTTGAATATAAGGCGGAAAACGAGTATCTTGGCAACAAGATATACGACGAAGACGGAGTATTGAAATCTGCTTTTGACGTAAGAAAGATTTTGTCGCTGTCGGCAGAAGACGACCTTAAAGTGTCGATAAACGGCGTTTCAAACGGCGATTTTGTCGATTTTGCGGACGTGGACGCGTCGGAAGTCGCGATAAGCGTGAACGGAAGAAACGTGCGGCTTGTCGATGGCGTCAACGTGAGAAGCGCGGCGGATTTTTTGTATGACAAAAGCACGTATTCTTATTTGTCGAACAACATTGTGCTGCAAAATGATATTGACCTGAATTTGCTTCCCGAAGAATCGAGGGACGTCACTTTCAAAATGAAGCACGATATTTTCGGCAACGGCAAAAGCATAATTTCGGCAAAACGGACGGGTGAAAAAGCCAGGTACTTCGGCGTAAGCATAAGGTTTATCGGATACGGGCAGAACGTTGTCGACACGCGCTTTTCGGGAAAGAGGGTAAGTGCCGGCGAAGAAGTCGTACTTGACGATTATTTGTACTGCGGCATACCCGTCGAGATCGGCAACGGCAAAAAAAGCGACGCGAAATTTGTCGAAAAAACAAAAGCGAATTTCACGAATTGCGTGTTTGAAAATTCTTATCGCAACGTGGCGATCAGTCGCTCCGACGTCGAATTCGTGAGATGCGTTTTTAACAATGCCGCCGAAGCGAACGTGTCGCTCAAAACCACGACGGGTAACAATTCGACGCTGACGTTCAAAGATTCCGTCATTGCAAACTCCAACGTTGCCGGCATTATGAACTGGTGCGACGAAATCGTGGAAGAATCGTCATATTGCACGATAAATATCCTCAACACAAAGTTTTATTGCTGGAAATCGTCCGACAACGCGCGCGTTATGGTGGAGAGCGGCAACGGCGACTTTTACAAAACCGTAAATTCGGTTTTCCAGGCGGTAATAAACAACGGCAATGCCAAGAAAAATCTTGTCGAATGCAACGGAAAATATTATTTTTCGTCGTCGATTTTCGTGCTTTGCTCAAAAAGCGGCGGGAAAAACGCGGCGAAACTCAACGGGCTTTACGAAAACCACCTGCAAAAAATCACAGTTCCCGAAAACAGCATCGTTTCGGCGTTTTTGTCGGTTGCGAACGTTTACGGATACGCCGACGCTTCGTTCATTGCGCCCGACGAAAAACCGCAATATCGTCATTGACGCAAAAATTTGCGTCTTTTTTTAACGTCGCTTTCAAAACAGCCCCTTAAAACTTGCGGAAAAATTAAAAATATTATATACTTACATTTGTTAAAATTTACGAGGTGCTTAAATTGAATAATCAAACGGTTCTCGTCCTCGATTTCGGGGGACAATATAAGGAATTGATTGCCCGCAGTATCAGGGACGCAAAAGTGTATTCTCTTGTGAAATCGGGCAGCATCGGCGCGGAAGAAGTCAGAAAAATCAATCCCATCGGCATTATTCTGACCGGCGGGCCGAACAGCGTTTACGGCGAAAGCGCGCAGGATTTCGACGCGGAAATTTTGTCGCTCGGCGTGCCTATCCTTGGCATTTGCTACGGTATGCAACTTATGTGCCATACCTTAAAGGGCAAGGTCGTCAGCTGCAAGACAAGCGAATTCGGCGTGACGAAAGCAAACCTTGACGTGAAAGCGGAAATTTTCGACGGCGTGAGCGCGACCACCAAAGTATTGATGAGCCACAGCGACCGCGTGGAAACCGTGCCGGAAGGGTTCAAAGTCATTGGACACACGGCAAAATGCCCGATTTGCGCCTTTGAAAATCCCGAAAAGAAATTGTACGGCGTGCAATTCCATCCCGAGGTCGAGCTTTCGGTCGAGGGACAAAAGGTGTTGCAAAACTTCCTTTTCAAAATCTGCAAAGCGAACGCCGACTACGACCTTGGCGATTATATCGAAAGAAAAATCAAGGAAGTGCGCGAAACGGTCGGCACGGATACCGTGATTCTGGGGCTTTCGGGCGGCGTTGACAGCAGCGTTGCCGCAACCCTTTTAAGCCGCGCAATCGGCAAGCAACTCATTTGCATTTTCGTCGATCACGGATTTATGCGTCAGGACGAAGGCGACGAAATCGAGAGCATTTTCTCAAAGATGGATTTGCATTTCGTACGCGTCGACGCGGAAGCAAGATTTTTGAAAAAACTGGAAGGCGTTACCGATCCTGAACGCAAGCGTAAAATCATCGGCGCGGAATTCGCTCACGTGTTTGAAGAAGAAGCGAGGAAGTTTGAAAATGCGCGTTATCTTGCACAAGGCACGATATATCCCGACATTATCGAGTCGGGCGGAAAGCACAATGCGGTCATAAAATCGCACCACAACGTCGGCGGACTTCCCGAAAAACTCAACTTCAAGGGCGTTGTCGAGCCTCTGAACGGACTTTTCAAAAACGAAGTCCGTATCGTTGGCAAGAAATTGGGGCTTCCCGACTTCCTTATCAACCGTCAGCCGTTCCCCGGTCCCGGACTTGCCGTCAGGGTAATGGGTGAGGTCACCAAGGAAAAATGCGACATTTTGAGAAAAGCCGACAAAATTTATCGTGAAGAAATCGAAAAATCGAAAGTCAAAACCTCGCAATACTTTGCGGTGCTCACGGGAGTTAAAACCGTAGGCGTTATGGGCGATTACAGGACGTACGATTATCTTGTCGCACTGCGCGCGGTCAACACAAGCGACTTCATGACGGCACAATATACGCCGATACCGCACAGGCTCCTTGCAAAAATTTCGTCAAGGATCGTCAACGAAGTGAAAGGTATCAACCGCGTATGTTACGACATCACCAGTAAGCCCCCGTCAACAATCGAGTGGGAATAATATTAAAAGCCACCAACCGCCGATTTTCGGCGGTTTTTCATTGCAAAGATTTTCAAAATAAATTTGAAACAGTGGTTTATTGACAGCGAAGTCGTAAAAATCGACACAATTCGACTTTGTAATAATTTTGTAATGAATTTGTCACGCAGATGTAATTATTTTATCGTATATTATAATTACAAATCAACAACAAACCTATAAACTTGTAATAAAATTCCTCTTTATGTAGGGCGCCCGAAATTCGGGCGCTTTGCATTTATATAAGAAATTTTTTTGCCCGAAATTCGGGCGTTTTTTGTTAAAATTGTAATTAAATTGTAATATTTTTGTCACCGCACGGTAATATGACAGATTTATCATATTAACATATATAAAATAAGAAGGGATTTATGGGAATTACCGTTGCGCTCACAGGATCAAGCGGAAATATGGGCAGAGAAACTCTGCCTGCGCTTTTGTCGCTTCCTTTTGTCGATAAAATCAAACTTTTATACTTAAACAACAATAAAGAAAGAAAATTCGCGCGGAAAATCAAGAAAAAGTACGGCGACAGAGTCGAGCAAATTTTCGGCGACGTCGCAAACTATTCCGATTGCGAAAGCCTTGTGAAAGACGCCGACTACGTCGTCAATCTTGCCGCGGTCATTCCGCCCGATTCCGACCACGCGCCCGAACTTACGCGCGCCTGCAACGTTACGGGCGTTCAGAACCTTGTGAAAGCCGTGGAATCCATGCAAAAACAGCCGAAATTTATCCATACTTCGACTGTCGCGGTTTACGGAAACAGGAATTATCTGCACCCGTGGGGAAGGGTAGGCGATCCGCTTTTGCCAAGCGTTTACGACGTCTATGCCGAAACGAAGGTAAAAGGCGAGTGGATCGTGCTTGAAAGCGAAATCGAAAACTTTGTAATTTTAAGACAAACCGCGATACTTCATTACCGCATGCTCACCAACAATATGAAGGACGGGCTGATGTTTCACACCTGTTTCAACGTACCGCTTGAATGGGTGACGGCGCGCGATAGCGGACGCCTGATCAAAAACATTATTAAGCGCGACTATGAAGAAAACGGCGTCAAAAATTTCTGGAAACGCTGCTTTAACATCGGCGGCGGCGCAAGAAACCGCGTGACCGGCTACGACACTTTCAACGAAGGGTTTAAAATTATCGGCGGTAGCACCGAAAAGTTTATGAAACCGGGGTGGAACAGCATCCGAAACTTCCACGGGCTGTGGTTTTCGGACAGCGACGAACTGCAAAACATGTTCGATTTCCAGCGCGAAACCGTCAAGGACTACTGGCAGGAAATTTTGAAACGGCATCCGTATTACAAACTTGCGAGATTCTTCCCGTCAAGGGTGATAAGGAAATTTGCAATCGAAAGGCTTTTGAAAGACGAAAACAGCCCGACGCACTGGATAAGAAACAAGGACGAAGGGAAAGTCCGCGCGTATTTCGGCAGCCGCGAAAATCTGGAATGTATGCCAAAAAGTTGGGACGATTACGCCGTGCTTGCAAAGGGCGAATTGCCCGACGGCGACGTCGATTACCTGGAAATGAAAAACATAAATCACTTAAAGCGGAACGGCTACGTCCTGTCGCACGGCTATGACGAAACGAAACCCGAAAACGAACTCGATATAAACGATATGAAGGACGCTGCGGAATTCAGAGGCGGCGCTGTTTTAAGCGAGTCAATGAAAAAGGGCGATTTATATACGAAACTTTTGTGGCGCACTCACGACGGACAGGAGTTTTACGCAAGACCTTACACGATACTGAAAGCGGGGCACTGGTGCATCGACAATGCGCCCGAACCGTGGGACTTCGACAGGCAGGCAAAGTTTACTCCGTTTTATCAGACGATATGGTACGATTCGCACGCAAAGGGCGAGGACGCCGTATATTTCTTTGACGCGGAAGGTCATGCAAAATACAAAAGATTATGATGAAAAAGATATTAATGTGCGTGTTTTCCGGCACGGGCAACACAAGAAAAATCGCAAACCTGTTTTCGGACGAGTTCATAAAAAACGGCGTTGAAACGACGATTGTCGACATAAAAAAAGGCGCGCGCATTAAGTGCGTCGACGACTTTGACGCGGTGGGGGTGTGTTATCCGATACACGGTTTCAACGCGCCGTACAATGTGCTGGAATTTGCACATAATATGCCAAAAACGCACGATAAACCGTTGTTTGTGCTGAAATCGTCGGGAGAGCCGCTGGCACTTAACAACGTTTCGTCGTACAAACTCGTGAGAATTTTGAAGGGAAAAGGATACGATTATTTTGCGGAATACCACTACGTTATGCCGTACAATATGATATTCCGTCACGACGACGCGGCGGCGTACAAAATGTGGCATACCGCAAAAAATCTCGCCCCCGTCGAAGCGCGTGAAATTTTAAGCCTTACGCCGCATAAACTCAAAAAAATACCGCTTGGACACCTTATCGCATTTTTGTTTCGAATCGAACATCCCGCAATGAAAGTTAACGGAAGATTTTTCAAAGTCGACATGGAAAAATGCGTGAATTGCGGACTTTGCATAAAAAACTGTCCCGAAGAAAACATAAAAATCGTGGACGGAAAATTCGTGTTTGGCGGCGATTGCGCATGCTGCGTCAGGTGCAGTTTCAACTGTCCGAAAGACGCGTTCGACATCGCTCTTCTGAACGGGTGGCGCGTCAACGGAAAATATAATTTCGAAAACGCGGGTGCAATGCCATCCGGCAGGCACGAAAGATATTGCAGGAAATCTTACGAAAAATATTTCATTAATGCCGACGAAAAAATCGCAAATGCCGCTTTATCTTTATAAATAAACACTTGAAAATATAAGAATTTCAAAGTATAATAAGATAATAAAGACCCAAAAAAGGACAATATAATGCAAAGACGTATTTTGATTGCAGAAGATAACCTGGAAATTTCGGACACTATGCGGAATTATCTTATCCGCGCCGGCTACGTCGTGTCGCAGGCATTTGACGGCGGGGACGCAATCGAGCAAGCGCGAAGGCTCTCGCCCGATCTTATTTTACTGGACATAATGATGCCCGTCGCCGACGGATACGAGGTTTGCGAAAGTATCAGGCGCGACATGAACATACCCATTATCGTCGTTTCGGCGAAGGTTGCGGAAGAAGACAAGATACGCCTTTTTGAACTGGGCGCGGACGACTATATCACAAAGCCGTTCTCGTTCAAGGAAATGGTGTGCAGGGTAAACGCGCAGATAAGGCGTTATTACGACCTTAACCGTCCCGCGGCAAACGCGGACAGACACTTCGGCGCGCTTATGATCTCGTCCGAAAGGTTTGAGGCGAAAGTCAACGGCGAGCCGCTCAATCTCACCGCCAAAGAGTTCAAAATTCTGGACTTTCTGACGCTCAATCAGAATCAAATTTTCAGCAAGCAAAAACTTATTGACGCGGTGTGGGGCATTGACGAATACATCGACGAAAACACCGTGGTCGTAACAATTGCGCGACTTCGCGAAAAACTTGAAAAAGCCGGGGTAAACAATATCGTTACGATCTGGGGGCTTGGCTATAAGTGGCAGGATTGACCTAATTGAAAAGAAAAACGAGAAGAAGCGTTTACGACGCCATCGCACAACTTAATCGATTGGACATCGACACCCCGATTTCGATTGAGGGCGACGTTTACGAGCGCCGTATTTTCAAACAACTTGAAACCCTGCGCCGAAGCATGCGCGACGCGCGCGACAAAAATAAAGCCGACGACGAAAAACGCAAGGTGATGATTGCCTCGGTCGCGCACGACCTGAAAACGCCCCTTGCCGTTATTTCCGGTTACGCCGAAAGTCTGTCGGACGGAATGGACGATAAGGATTATACCGCATTAATTCTTCAAAAAACCGAGGAAATGAACAGTCAGGTGCTGACTCTTGTGGAGTCGTCAAGAAACGAAATCCAGTCAATCGGCAGCATAAAAGAGAGCGTGCTTTTCGGCGAATTTTTCAAAACGGAAGCGTTGAAATACGAAAAACTCGCGCAATCCAAAAAACTCACGTTCATCGTCAAGGGCGCGCCGTACGTTACCGTTTATGCAAACCGCCAGCAACTTGCGCGCGTTTTACAGAACCTCATCAGCAACGCCATAAAATATACGCCAAGCGGCGGCAAAATCGTCGTAAAAGCCAAAAAAGTCGGCAAGGAAGTCCGCGTTATCGTCCGCGACAACGGCTCTGGTATCTCGGGCGAAAGTCTGCCGTTTATCTTTGATAAATTTTATATGGAAGATAAGTCCAGAACGGTTTCGGGAAGCAACGGACTGGGACTTTATATCACGAAAGAAATCGTCGACGATTTAAGCGGCGTTATCGAGGTCAAAAGCAAGAAAGAAAAGGGCAGCCGTTTCGTTGTGCGTATCCCCATCGAAGAAGGCAAAATCCGCCGCACCATTACCGAAGCGTTCGACGCGCTGCCGCACAACGTGAAGACGTTTTTATATCTTTTCTTCGGCGGGATACTTTGCAGTTTATATCGTTTCCAGAAGTTTTACGAAACGCGCCACAGGGCGACGCTTATTGCGGGAATATTGCTGATACCGCTGTTTTTGCTTGGCTGGGCAGCCGACTTTTTCAGTCTTGTGGTGTGCGACAGAATCACGCTTGTCGCAGACTGATTTACAAAACGTTTTTATATTTCATAACAAATACTTACATACGCCACGTTAAAAGCAATAACGCGGCTATTTTTTTGTCATTGCCACGCTTCGCTCGCAATGACATCAAATGTGGTTGTGACGTATAGAAGGGCATAAAAAACGGCACCCTTACGAGTGCCGTTTGATGTTTGTGCAATAGTCGGGTTTATTCAAAACCCCCGTTGCTTTTTATTATTTGTTCATACCTTCTTGTACTGCTACCGCACAAGCAACGGTTGCGCCAACCATAGGATTGTTACCCATACCGATAAGTCCCATCATTTCTACGTGAGCGGGAACGGAGCTGCTTCCTGCGAACTGTGCGTCGCTGTGCATACGTCCCATCGTATCGGTCATGCCGTAAGACGCTGGGCCTGCCGCCATGTTATCGGGGTGCAGGGTACGTCCCGTGCCGCCGCCCGACGCAACGGAGAAGTATTTTTTGCCATTATCCCAGCACCATTTCTTGTAAGTGCCTGCAACGGGATGTTGGAAACGGGTGGGGTTGGTGCTGTTGCCGGTGATGGAAACGTCGACGCTTTCGTGGCGCATGATAGCAACGCCTTCGTTCACGTCGTTTGCGCCGTAGCAACGAACCTTTGCGCGTTCGCCGTCGCTGTAAGCGGTGGTTTTGACGACTTTAAGGGTATCGGTGTACTGGTCGTAATCGGTTTGTACGTAGGTGAAGCCGTTGATGCGGCTGATGATGAAAGCGGCGTCTTTTCCAAGTCCGTTCAGAATGACTTGCAAGGGCTCTTTACGAACCTTGTTTGCCGAGCGCGCGATACCGATTGCGCCTTCTGCCGCCGCGAAACTTTCGTGACCTGCAAGGAAAGCGAAGCATTTGGTTTCGTCGCGAAGGAGCATTGCGGCGAGGTTGCCGTGGCCGAGACCGACTTTGCGGTTTTCCGCGACCGAGCCCGGAATGCAGAACGATTGCAGACCGATGCCGATTGCTTCGGCGGCGTCCGCGGCTTTTTTGCAGTTTTTCTTGATTGCGATTGCACAGCCTACGGTATAAGCCCAGACGGCGTTGTCGAACGCGATGGGTTGGATACCTTTTACGATGGCGTCGCAGTCAACGCCTTTGTCCAGGCAGATTTTCTGCGCGTCTTCAAGGGAAGCGATGCCGTATTCTTTAAGGACACCCATGATTTTATCAATACGTCTTTCATAACCTTCGAATTTGATCATTGCAGTATCCTCCTATTACTCTTTGCGGGGGTCGATGTATTTTGCGGCGGTTGCGAAACGGCCGTAACTTCCCGTACATTTTTTGAGCGCTTCGTCGGCGGAAACGCCTTTTTTGATCATTTCCATCATTTTTCCGAGGTGGACGAATTCGTAACCGATGACTTCGCCTTCTTCGTCAAGACCGACGCGGGTAACGTAGCCTTCTGCCATTTCAAGGTAGCGTACGCCTTTTGCCTTTGTGGAGAACATCGTGCCGACCTGGCTTCTCAGACCTTTTCCGAGGTCTTCGAGGGACGCGCCGATAACTAGACCGTCGTCCGAGAAAGCGGACTGGGAACGACCGTAAACGATTTGCAGGAACAGTTCGCGCATTGCGGTGTTGATTGCGTCGCATACAAGGTCGGTATTGAGCGCTTCGAGAATGGTTTTGCCGGTAAGAATTTCGGCAGCCATAGCCGCAGAGTGAGTCATACCGCTGCAACCGATCGTTTCGACAAGGGCTTCTTCGATAACGCCGTTTTTGACGTTAAGGGAAAGTTTGCACGCGCCTTGTTGGGGAGCGCACCAGCCTACGCCGTGAGTGAAACCGCTGATGTCCTTAATTTCTTTTGCCTGAATCCATTTGCCTTCCTCGGGAATGGGGGAGGGACCGTGGTTGGGACCTTTTTTGACACAGCACATTTCAACAACTTCATTTGAGTATTGCATTTGTCATATACCTCCGAAAGAGTTTGTTATTATTTTAACTTTCAACAGTATATCATAAACGTCGGAAAAATAAAAGCGTTATCGCCAAATTGACAAAAAAAATAAGCAATGTCGTTTTTTGTGGCGAATATCCTTTGCAGTTTACGCGACTTGTGTGGTATAATATCCGAAATGTTTATGAAATATCGGTAAAATAATGGAATATCAGTTTTCAGACAGATTAAAAAATTTGAAGGGCAACGCAATCCGTGAGATTTTCAAACTTTTGTCAACCCCGGGGATAATAAGTTTCGCGGGAGGTTTTCCCGCAAAGGAAACTTTGCCCGTTGACGAAATCCGGGAAATCGCCGACAAGGTGTTGTCGGAAAACGGCGCGGAAATTCTGCAATACGGCGGCACGGAAGGGTATCGTCCGCTTATCGAATCGGCAGGGGAATACGTTCGTCGCGACGGCGTTACCGCCACGCCCGAATCGACGCTTATCGTGTCGGGCGGACAACAGGGCATCGACCTTACGTTCAAGGCGTTTATCAACAAAGGCGACAGGGTGCTTGTCGAAAATCCGACTTATCTTGCAGCGCTCCATATCCTTAAAACGTACGAGGGCGAGGCAATCGGCGTCGACAGCGACGACGACGGGATAAATATCCTTGACCTTGCGAAAAAGATCGTGTTTTACGCGCCGAAAATTTTGTATCTCGTGCCGAATTTCAGCAATCCTTCGGGCAAAACGCTGTCAAGGGAAAAACGAGAAGCGATTTATGCAATCTGCAAAAAACACGGCGTGATAATCCTTGAAGACAACCCTTACGGAGAAATAAGGTTTTCGGGCGAAAGAGTACCGTCGATTAAGTCGTACGATACGGACGGCATCGTGATTTATCAGACGAGTTTCTCAAAGGTGATCTCGCCGGGGCTTCGTACGGGAGTTGTCGTTGCGGCACCCGAAATCATAAGGAAACTGACAATCGGGAAGCAGGCGTCCGACGTGCACACTTCGTCGCTGTCGCAGGCGATAATCGACAGATATATAAGGGAAGGTCGGCTCGACGCCCATATCGACGAAATCATTCCCGTTTATAAGGCGAAAAAGGACGCGATGTACGCGGCGATTCAAAAATATATGCCAAAGGGAATAAGGTTCACGAATCCCGACGGCGGGCTGTTCATATTTGCGGAATTTCAAAGAAAAGGCATAAACACCGACGATATTTTCAAGGACGTCGTCGAAAAAACGGGCTGCGCCTACGTGCCCGGTAGTTCGTTTTTTGCGGACGGCAAAACTTTCAACACTTTCCGCCTTAACTATTCCAACGCAACGGAAGAACAAATCGAAAAAGGGATAAAATCCCTTGCGGAATACTTTACGAAATTATTGGAGGACTAAGATAAATGGAAAACGTATTCGATACTCTTAAAGCGCGCGGTTTTATTAAGCAAACCGTTTACGAAGAGGATTTATATAAAAAGCTCGGCTCGGAGCACATGTCGTTTTATATCGGCTTCGATCCGACGGCGGACAGCCTGCACGTCGGACACTTCATTCAGCTTATCGTCATGAGATGGATGCAGAAAGCGGGGCATCGTCCCATTATCCTTATCGGCGGAGGCACGGGTATGATCGGCGATCCGTCGGGAAGAAGCGATTTGAGAAAGGTCATGACCGCCGAAACCGTGCAACATAACTGCGATTGCTTTAAGGAACAAATGAGTAAATTTTTGTCGTTCGAGGGCGAAAACGCCGCGATTATGGTCAACAACGCCGACTGGCTGAAAGACCTGAACTACATCGACTTTTTGCGTGAAATCGGCAGCGTGTTTTCCGTCAACAAAATGCTTACGGCGGAATGTTATAAACAACGCCTTGAAAAAGGTCTTACATTTTTGGAATTCAACTATATGCTGATGCAGGCGTACGACTTTCTTGTTCTCAACAGAAAATACGGGTGCGAGCTCGAATGCGGCGGCGACGATCAGTGGTCGAATATGCTTGCGGGCGTCGACCTTATAAGGCGCAAAGAGGGCAAGGACGCGTTTGCGATGACGTCCGCGCTTCTCACGACTTCCGAAGGCAAGAAAATGGGCAAAACCCAGAAAGGCGCGGTATGGCTCGACCGCGAAAAAACCTCGCCTTACGAATTCTTCCAGTACTGGCGCAATATCGACGATGCCGACGTCGAAAAATGCCTGAAACTCCTCACCGAAATCGACCTTGACGAAATCGCGGAACTTTGCAGATACAAGGACGAACGTATGAACCGCGCGAAAGAGGTGCTTGCCTATGAACTCACCAAACTCGTCCACGGCAAAGACGACGCGGATCTTTCCTTGAAACAGTCGAAAGGCGCGTTCGGCGACGGCGCGGAAATGCCCGAAAAAACAATTGAAGAAGGCACGACGAAAGTCATCGATATCCTTGTCGCAATCGGCGTTGCGCCCAGTAAAAGCGAGGCTCGTCGTCTTATCGAAGGCGGCGGAATCCGCGTGAACGACGACAAGGTAACGGACGTCAACGCGGAAGTTGCAAGCCGCGAATTTATCATTCACAAGGGCAAAAAAGTTCACTTTAAGGTGAGCGTGAAATAATGGATTTTTATCTTTCGGCAACGGGCGAAACGACGCACGAAATCGTCATTCAAAGAAGCAGGTTTATCTGCACTTTGAAAAGAATCGACGGTTTCGACGACGCTTTGTCGTTTGTGAAAAGCGTGAAGAAAAAGTATTCCGACGCAACCCACAACTGCTATGCTTTCATAAGTAACGCGGCGGGCACGGAACAACGCTTTTCCGACGACGGAGAGCCGCAGGGCACGGCGGGACAGCCTATGCTGGAAGTGTTGAAAAAGAAAGGAATTTTCATGACGGCTGCGGTCGTCACGAGATATTTCGGCGGCGTGAAATTGGGCGCGGGCGGGCTTGTTTCCGCATATACTCGCGCCGTTGCCGAGACCGTCGAAAATGCAAAAATAGTAAAGAACGTCGTCGGCGTTTTGCTGGAAATCAAGTGCGGGTACGAAATGTACAACGCGCTGTTACAGGCACTTAAAGGCAAGATTTTTGCAACTTTAAGCACAGATTTTGCCGACAACGTCAAAATGACGATTGCGGTGCCGAAGGAAGACGCGGACAATATCGAACAGGATATTACGTGCGCGCTTTTGGGGCAGGTTTCGGTCTTAAAAGGCGCAACCGCTTATTACGTTTTTGAATAAAATTTGAGGTATAGATATGAAAATCACTTTGACTGAAAACTTGAAGCAAAAACCCGATTTCAAAAACCTCGGGTTCGGAAAATACTTCACCGACCACATGCTTTATATGGAGTACGTCGACGGCAAATGGGGAGAGGTCGAAATCAGACCTTTTTCTGACATCGCGGTGAACCCGGCAAGCGTCGTTTTCCATTACGGTCAGGAAATTTTCGAGGGCATGAAAGCCTATAAAAACACCGACGGAAAAATTACGATGTTCCGTCCGCGCGACAACATCCTTCGTATGAACAGAAGCGCGAAACGTCTGTGCATGGCGGAACTTCCCGTGGACGAAGTGCTGGAAGGTATTTTTGAACTTGTCCGCATCGAAAAGGATTGGATCCCGACAGATCCCGGCACCAGCCTTTATATCCGTCCGACGATGATCGCAAACGAAAACTTCCTTGGCGTGCACCCCAGCAAGAAATACATTTTCTTCGTTATTTTAAGTCCTGTCGGAAGTTATTACGCTCACGGGCTCGAACCCACGCGTATTTACGTTGAAGACGTGTTCAACCGCGCGGCTCTCGGCGGCACGGGCGAGTGCAAATGCGGCGGCAACTATGCGGCAAGTCTGCTTGCGGCGGAAGTTGCGAAACAGAAAGGGTACGAGCAGGTTTTGTGGATGGACGCGAAAGAGAAAAAGTACGTCGGCGAAGTCGGTAGCATGAATATGTTCTTTGTTCTGGACGGAAAAGTCGTTACGCCGTGGCTTGACGGCACGATACTCCCCGGCATCACCCGCGACAGCGCGATCAAAGTTCTGAAACACGCGGGATACACCGTCGAAGAACGCGCGGTTTCCATCGACGAACTTGAAAAGGATTATAAGGAAGGGAAACTTAACGAGGCGTTCGGCACGGGTACGGCGGCTGTTATTTCTCCCGTCGGCACAATCGGCTACAAGGACGACGTGATGACCATAAACGACGGCAAAATGGGCAAAATCACCGGCTGGCTTTACGACACTCTCACCGGGATTCAGTACGGCAGAATCAAGGACGAATTCGGCTGGGTAGTAAGACTTAACTGAAAACCGTTGACAATGTTTTTGCGATTTAATATTATTATTTCGTAATAGGGAGTAGCCGTCGTCTTTATAAGACGAGATTAAGTCAATAACACGAATTTTTATTCTGGTTTAATCACAATTGGCAAGACTGTTTAGCAGTCTTGCCATATTTTTTCGGAGGATTTATGGAATTTTTGTACGAAACCATTGCAGCCGTTACCTGGCAACAGGTAATAATGTGGTGTCTCGGCGCGCTGTTGATTTTCCTTGCAATCAAAAAGGATATGGAACCCGCGCTGTTGTTGCCGATGGGATTCGGTGCGATTCTTATCAACATTCCGTTTTCGGGCGCGGAGGGCGTAATGAGCAGTCTTTTCGCAATCGGAATCGAAATGAACGAGATTATGCCGCTTGTACTCTTTATCGGTATCGGCGCGATGATCGATTTCGGGCCGCTGCTTTCAAACCCGAAGTTGTTCTTGTTCGGCGGGGCGGCGCAATTCGGCATATTTTTGACGATTTTGCTTGCCGCGGCTTGCGGATTCAGCATCGAGGACGCTGCGTCGATCGGTATTATCGGGGCGGCGGACGGACCTACGTCGATTGTCGTCGCGCAAACCTTAAAAAGCAATTACGTCGGACCAATTATGGTCGTCGCGTATTCGTATATGGCGCTCGTGCCGATCATTCAGCCCGCGGTCATCAAACTCACGACAACCAAAAAAGAGCGTCTGATCCGTATGGAATACAAGCCCGCTTCGGTTTCGAAACGCACGAAAATTCTGTTCCCCATTCTCGTAACGATCGTGTCGGGGCTTATCGCGCCCGCGTCGTTGTCGCTTGTCGGCATGCTTATGTTCGGCAACCTCATAAGAGAGTGCGGCGTGCTGAATTACCTTACCGACACCGCAAAAGACGTGCTGACAAACCTTGTTACGCTGTTTTTGGGCATCACCATCGCGTTTACGATGAAAGCCGAAAACTTCATAACCGTCCAGACTCTTATGATTATGGGGCTGGGGCTTTGTGCATTCATTTTCGACACGTTCTCGGGCGTGATGCTTGCAAAAGTCATGAACTTGTTCCTCAAAGAAAAAATCAATCCCATGATCGGTGCGGCTGGTATTTCCGCATTCCCCATGAGCGCGCGTATAGTGCAGAAAATGGGAATTAAGGAAGATCCTACAAATCACCTTCTAATGCACGCTGTCGGCGCAAACGTTTCGGGACAAATCGCGTCCGCAATCGTCGGCGGCCTTATCATCGGTCTTGTTTTATAAGGAGGCGAAACTATGTTATACGCAGTATCGGCAGTCAAAGAAAACGTAATGAAATCCCTGGAAATTATGGGATACGGAGTGCTTGCGGTGTTTATCGTGATCGCAATCCTTATTATCCTTGTCAAACTTATGCAGTATATCGAAAAAAGAATTGCGAAAAATAAGGGAAAGGAAGGCTATAAACCCCTTAAAGACAAGTTGAAAGAAAAATACGAGGCGAAAAAAGCGGCGCGCGCCGAAAAGAGAATCCAGACCATCGACGAGAATAAGCCCGAATAAAAAGTCTTTATCAAATAAAATACCCCGGTATTTCGGGGTTTTTTATTGCACAAAAAATCCCTTGAATATCTTTTCCGCGCGTGGTATAATATAAGGTATGAAAAGAAATATTATCGCATTGATTTACGATTTTGACAAAACGCTCACGGACAAGGATATGCAGGACTACGGCTTTATCCCGAGCCTTGGCATGACGCCCGAAGACTTTTGGCGCGATTGCAACAATATGGCGCACGAAAAGAAAATGGACGGTATCCTTGCAATGATGTATTTTATGATCGAGCGGGCAAGGGGAAAGTCGGTGCTGACCGCGGACACCCTGAAAGAACTCGGCAAAGACGTCAATTACTATCCCGGCGTGACGGAGTGGTTCGACGCCGTCAACGAATACGGCAAGAGCAAAGGCGTCGTTATCGAGCATTACATCATCAGCAGCGGTCTGAAAAAAATCATCGAGGGCACGGAAATCGCAAAGAATTTCTGTGAAATTTTCGCAAGCGAGTTCGTTTACGACGAATACGGCGTGCCGTACTGGCCTGCGGTCGCGCTGAATTATACAAGTAAAATCCAGTTTTTGTACCGCATAAACAAGGGCATTTTCGACGTGTCGGATGACAAAAACCTGAACGATTCGATGGAAGAAAGAAACCGTCGCATTCCGTTTTGCAATATGATTTATATCGGCGACGGGCTGACCGACGTCCCGAGTATGAAGGTAACAAGGCTCAACGGCGGGCACAGCATCGGCGTTTACGCAGACGAGCAGGAAAACGCGCGCAAAATGATGAAAGCGGGGCGCATCAACTTTATGGCGAAAGCCGATTATACAAAAGATTCCGAACTTATGCGCATCGTAAAACGCATTGTCGATATGCTTGCCGCCGAAAACGATCTTATGGAACTGAGCCTTTCGCAATACGACAAATCGAAAGAAAACTTCTGATATTTAGGCTTCCGCGCCGACGAAAGTCGGCGTTTTTTTATGGATTTCTCAAATTCGACAAAACCCGAAACAAACTTAACGGAAGCGGTATAAACGCAATGATTTTCTTAAAAAAAGAAGAATTGTGCGAAAATTACGCGTCGTTTTCGATAATTTTTGACGTTTATTTACTTTTGTATATAAAAAAAGTGTAAAAAAACGTTAAAATCCGCATTTTTGCAAATATGCCAAAAATTATTAAATAACACGACGTATGTCAAAATAATTGTTAATAAATTGGTTTATTTCGTTTTGACTTTTTCGTACAAAGTAGTAAAATATAAACATATTAATGATTTGGAGGAAGTTATATTTATGGCAAATTCAACATTCAAGCAGTACGCACGTGAGGCAAAATCGAGAATGCTTAAAAACGGCAATTTTCCGACGTTTGTCGGCGTTATTCCTTTGAGAAAGTACGACGTTCTTCTTAAACTTGTCGGAAACAACGATACGCTTTGCAAAATGTGTTCGATTATCGAAAGCGGCAACGACAGAAATCCCATAACGTGCCTTATCGATCAGGACAGGTTTGAAAAGATGACGTCGGTCGAGCGACAGCGTTACATATTCCGTCTTGCGGAAGCCTATAAATGTGTGAAGCAACTTTATCGTGAAATGAATGCCGATAAGAAAGTTTACGGATAAGAATTATTGGGGGAATGGAAGAAAACGTCCGCCGCGAAAGCGACGGCGTTTTTGTTTTGAAAGCGGATAATTCGACGTTTTGGCAAGGTTTGTATTATTCTTGTCCGGCATGCCGACAGATAATAATACGAACTTAGGTTTTCCGCCGTGTTTTTGAACAATACTGCGTTACGCTCACGGCTTATACGGTAAAGTATTAAGCCGCTCGCGTGCCTTGTCTTATTCTAAAAACACGACGGAAAACTTGTTCACAACCGAAAACGCCGAGATTTCAGATG
>ERZ857480.20435-NODE-31363-length-86026-cov-53.5010_pt1 | contig 86026 bp, 74 predicted proteins | sample MGYA00519767_ERZ857480 | MGnify/ENA primary metagenome ERZ857480 (study PRJEB31778, sample SAMEA3449210) | human gut metagenome | biome: human gut; feature: human-associated habitat; material: faeces | place: United Kingdom | collected 2010/2012 ...
AGTGAATATTACCGATGCATTGATAATAGCGCGACAGCAGGTCGGTTATGACGAACTGGACGAGGCCGCGATGATAGTGGCCGACGTCAACGGTGACGGTATCGTGAATATAACGGACACACTACTGCTCATGCGCGTCCTGGTTGGACTTGAAACGGTCTAACTAAACATGTTGCCGGAATTTTAACGGCCTCCCTTTGAAAGAGGCCGCAGCAAATCCATTTGCTGCGGCCTCTTCAGTTTAGCGGCATATAAATTGAAAACAGGACTCCAAACCATGAGGATCGCGCATACCTATAGATCTTACAGGGTGCTGATTTGCAACATACCATGGAATGTTATCGGCCCTATATTAATAAAGCTCCAATGGCAAACATGAATATTGATAAGAGTGAGCGCTTCGTTTTATTAAGGAAACGGTCCGTCATACCCAGCAAGCCCTGACCTGCTATTGCGTTTTTGTTTGGCAAGCCCTCGTATTCCTCACTAAGAATCTTATTCACAGCTTCCCTATTACCCGCATAAACATGATACGGAGGTGAAACCCATGAATCCATGTGAGCTATCAATGAACATAACCGTGATTGCAAATGCGCTTGCCGAAAACTTATCCGACGACGACCTTGCAATCACGGCCGCAGCGTTTACACAGCTGGGCGACACCCTGGCCACAATCGCTACCAGCCGTGCCCTTTACTGCAGAACCAATTCGTCTCCCCACAACTCAGATGATACGCAAACGAGCGGCATTTGAAGGATACCGCCCGTACCCAGAGTTGCGCGCAGCATTTTCTTTGCCGTGCCCTAGGATTCACTTTTGCGCCTCGCCGCTCCGTGCCAGGTCTTTAACTCTATAGGTTTTGTTTAGCGGCTCTTAAAGCTCAGGCGTCCCTGAGGCTCTGAATAATGCCCGTAGCAGTTGCGGCATTTCCCGCCTGTCCTGATTTCGCAACGTGTCAGGGATACCGTTTGCTGTTTGTGATACTTCTCAGCAGGCTGTTTAAAAGTAGAGACTATGCCATTCCTTATTAATACTCAGATATTTGATCAATTAAGAAGAGATTCAATAAAGACATGTTAAGCGAAAACGCATTCATATATACAGCTGAGCCTAAACCGGAAGGCCGTGTTATACTCTTATCAAACCCAAGCACTATTTTAGTTTAATCTGATATGAATAGCATCCTACATGATATAATGACTATATCCATAGATGGAGGGTTGTTTATGTTGGAGTATCCAGAGGTATTGACCATTTCCGAGCAGCTGCGCAATGGGATAGCGGGCAGCGTGGCAAGCCGGGTTCTTCCTCCGTCAAAGGCGCACAAATTCTGCTGGTTCAATGGAGACCCTGCCGGATACGACGCTGCGTTAAGAGGGGTAAGGGCGGCAACAGCGGAGGGATTTGGGATTTTTGTCGAAATCGCCTTTGATAACGGCTACCGGCTATGCTTTAATGACGGCGTTAACGTCAGGCTTATGCCGTCCGTAAAGGTTCCCAGGGACTACCAGCTCTTGATCGAATTTGAAGACGGCAAGGCGCTGGTGTTCACCGTTGCGATGTACGGCGGAATCATTCTGCATAACGGAAGCTATGATAATGAATATTACCTCAAGAGCAGACGGGCGGTCTCACCGTTTTCAGACCGGTTTAAAGAGCGTTTTTACAGGCTGCTTGACGAAAGCAAGCCCAGTCTCAGCGTGAAGGCGTTTCTTGCTGCTGAACAGCGATTCCCCGGAATTGGCAACGGGGTATTGCAGGATATTCTGCTCGAGTCCGGTATTAACCCTAAGCGTAAGATAAGTACGCTTAGGGATCTGGAGAAGGACAATCTGCTCCGTTGTGTTATAGAGGTCCTGCGCAATATGGCCGCGCACGGAGGGCGCGATACCGAAAAGGACATTTACGGGCGTCAAGGCGGCTATAAGGTATGCCTGTCAAGAAACACCCTTGCTTCCGGATGCCCTAAATGCGGCGGTAAAATAACAAAGGAAACGTATCTGGGGGGCTCCATCTATTACTGTCCTATCTGTCAGCCGATTATCAAGCAATAATAGCGGCGTGAAAAACCCTTTAACACGGATTTAAAGGGCGTGATAGAGGGGCGGCTATTGCACTTTAGCTATGGCGAATCCCATTAGCGTTGCAAAAGGAGGTTAAAACCGTGAAAAGGGTCAGGATTACGGTGCTTAAGACTACGTTGGATGAAGAACTTGCACACGAATATGGGGCTCATGGCTTGACAGCCTGCCCTATGCATAAAACAGGACAGGTTTTTTACGCGGACTACGCTAAACCGGATGGCTTATGCGATGAAGCGTGGAAGGCGATCTATCAGTATGTCTTTGCGCTTGCACATGGAGCTGGAAACGGCGTTTTCTACTATGGAGACTGGATAAGAATGCCAGGCGTGGCCATATGCAGCTGCAATGACGGCCTTAGGCCGGTTATTTTCAGACTGGAGGCTACGGACAAGGAGGCGCGTATTGGTTACAAACCCATACGGTGAGGGCTGCGTTTTAATGTATAACGCCTCTTTGAGGGGCTGAGAGAGGGTATACTCTTATTTAGAGTGTTTCAGCCTATAATAGCTTGATAAATGCTTAATCCATGTAAAAGTGAGAAAGGGTACATATGGCAATGGCGGAAAGAATAGCGGTGATAACGGGAGCAAGCGGCGGCTTTGGAAGGGAATTTACAAGGCTGCTGTCAGCGGACCGAGAAATCGACGGGATTTGGGCCATAGCCCGCAATCAGGCTAAACTCGATCAACTGAAGGCCGATTTTGGAGAGAAGATAAAAACCTTTTCGATAGACCTTTCCGACACTAAGGCTATCCTGGGCTTTAAGAAGGTTTTAGATAAGGAGAAGCCGGAGATTTCGTATCTCATCAATAATGCGGGCTTTGCCAAGCTGTGCGCGTATTCGGATATAAGCGTTCTGGAATCGGTAAATATGATTGACCTCAACTGCGGGGGAGTGGTGGCAATGGGGCTTGTATGCATCCCATATATGAGCGCTGGGAGCAGGATGCTCAACGTTGCTTCACAGTCCGCGTTTCAGCCGCTGCCCTATTTGAATATATACGGCGCGACAAAGGCGTTTGTCCGCAATTATTCAAGAGCCCTTAACATTGAGCTTAAGGAAAGAGGAATAACCGTTACGGCAGTATGTCCTGGGTGGATGGATACCGACCTGTTTGACCGGGCAAGGGTGGGGGCAAAAAAGGCTCCAAGAAAATTTGCGGGAATGGTAACGCCGGGCAAGGTGGCCAAGAAGGCCCTGTCCGACGCGAAAAGGGGGAGGGATATATCCGTATATGGGGCTTATGTGAAGTTTTGTCACACGCTGGCGAAGGTGCTGCCCCAAAGGCTTATGATGAAGATCTGGCTGATTCAGCAGGGCCTGTAGGCGCATATTTCACAGACGTAAAGCATCAAGGCTTTAATTCGGATCCAAATAAAACTTTCGGAGATATACAACATGGAACTAGAGCGCATGAGCGACTTTTTTGCAAAGCGAATTGATACATATGACAAGCACATGATCAATAATGTCGAGGGATGCAAAAACGGATATATTAAGCTTGCCGAACTGATTCCGGATACAGCAAGGAAGCTGCTGGATTTGGGCTGCGGTACAGGACTGGAGCTCGGGAGGATATTCCAAAGGTTTCCCGACATCTCAGTGACGGGTGTTGACCTGTCCAGTGAGATGCTCAAAAAATTGAGGGAAAAGTATCCAGACAGGGATATTATCCTGATTGAGGGCAGTTATATTGGCAGGGATTTTGGCTTTAGGCAATATGATACGGCAATTTCCTTTGAAACCATGCATCATATGACGCATGGTGAAAAGGTTTCGGTGTACGAAGCGGTATGGAACGCGCTGACGCCCAAAGGGCTGTATATAGAGTGCGACTATATGGTGTTGACACAGGCCGAGGAGGACGCGCTCTATGCGAAAAACGCAAGGCTCCGTGCAAAACAGAATATTCCGGATGGTGAATTTTATCACTTTGACACCCCATGTACGGTGGAGAATCAGCTTATGCTTTTAAGGGAGGCAGGGTTTCAAAGGGTTGATAATGTTTGGCGCGAGGGAAGCACCAACATAATAGTGGCGGAAAAGTAACGCCCAGCGGGCCGTTGCAGAGCGGCTGCGCTTTAAAGTTTTCAAAGCGCTTTTGCCGGATTTTTATAGCCTGGAGGGCTCCCGCCGGCTCAAGGAACCGGCTCTTGTGATAAACGCAAACGGCCTAAGGCCTCTATCGCGTATGGTTTGTTTCACTCCCCCGCGCTTATAGTGCGTATTCATGGTTTTCAGTGCATAAGCTAAGTTTATGCCCGCAGACTGTCAAAAAAACTGGGGGTTGGCTGCGGCCGTTTTTTTGACACGATGGGTGCATAAGCTAAGTTTACATCCGCCCGCTTTAGGACAGATTTGTATTATTGTCCAAAAATGTAATAAACAGCGCTGTGAGGGAAAATTTTCGACGTTCCGCTTTATTGTCCAATGAATCCCGCCTTACTAGCTGTTATAATGGCACTATTCGAGATTAAGGAGGAAAATAATCGTTGCAATATCACAGCGAAGACAAAGACGATATATTAAGTGGATTTAAGACCAATCCGGAAACGGGCCTCACAGGGGATCAGGCCCAACAAAGGTTAATTGAGCATGGGGAAAACAAGCTGGAGGAAAAAAAGAAAAAGACCGTCCTGCAGCGCTTTTTTGACCAGTTTAAGGACGTAATGATCCTTATTCTAATTGCGGCGGCCGTTGTTTCCTTTGTTATCGCCTGCACAACGGGCGGAGGCGGCCATGAGTTCTTTGAACCCGCCCTGATCCTGCTGATCGTCGTTTTAAACGCCATAATGGGCGTATTGCAGGAAAGCAAGGCTGAGAAGGCCCTTGATGCGTTGAAAAACATGTCTGCGCCCCACGCCAGGGTAATACGCGACGGCCGGGAACAGCTGATAGCGGCTTCGCAGCTTGTGCCGGGTGATATTATACGGCTGGAGGCGGGCGATTTTATACCCGCGGACGCGCGGCTAATCCGAAGCGCTGGGCTTAAATCCGAGGAATCCGCCCTTACGGGCGAGTCGGTGCCGTCGGAAAAGAATGCCGAAGCCCTTGTAGATGAGAAGGCGCCTTTGGGAGACAGGGACAATATGGTATTCTCGGGATGCAGCGTTACATATGGAACGGGTACTGCCGTTGTTACAGGAACGGGCATGAACACCGAGATGGGCAGAATAGCCGATATGCTTAGCGGGGAGGCTGATATGCAAACCCCTTTGCAAAAAAAGCTGGCTAAACTAGGAAAATATCTTGGCATTGTAGCGCTGGCAGCCTGTGGCGTAATCTTTATCATAGGGCTTGCAAACGGCATTCCAGCGCTTGATATCTTTATGACCTCGGTATCGCTGGCGGTTTCAGCCATTCCCGAGGGGCTTCCGGCGATAGTGACAATAGTGCTGTCCATAGGAGTTCAGCGCATGGTAAAGAAAAACGCTATAATACGGCGCCTGCCGGCTGTTGAAACCCTGGGAAGCGCGTCCATAATATGCTCGGATAAAACCGGAACGCTCACCCAGAACCGCATGACGCTTGTAAAAGCCTATGTCGACGGCGCGGAAGGTGTTGAGGATGTAAGCGGCGGCAATACTCAAAGCGTTAGGGAGCTTCTCAAGCTTGCTACCCTGTGCTGCGACGGCTCCGTATCGGTAAACGGGGGCGTGGAGCAGCATATAGGCGATCCTACGGAAACGGCAATCGTGCTTGCGGCGCATAAAAACGGGATGTACAAGGAAGAGCTGGAAAAAAGCTTTCCGCGCCTTGCGGAAATACCGTTTGATTCCGACCGCAAGCTGATGACCACGGTAAATCTTATCGACGGCAGGAATATTGTAATCGTGAAGGGCGCTTTTGACATGATGGCTAACCGTTGCGTCAACGGCGATTTGGAGGCGGCGCGCCGCATGAACGAGCTTATGAGCGCGGACGCGCTGCGCGTGCTCGCGGTGGCATACAAAGAAGTTGAAAGCGCGCCCGCGGAGCCGTCTCCGGATGAACTTGAAAACGGCCTTAGCCTGCTTGGCCTTGTCGGCATGATCGACCCGCCGCGTCCGGAAGCCAAGGAGGCCGTGGCTACCTGCCGCAAGGCCGGAATCAAGCCGGTAATGATCACGGGGGACCATGTGGTCACCGCGTCCGCGATTGCTAAGGAGCTGGGAATACTTCTGGATGGCGATAGGGCTATCACAGGCGCCGAGCTGGACGCAATGGACGATCTTGAGCTTGCTCACGAGGTCGAGAATATATCCGTGTATGCCCGCGTATCTCCCGAAAATAAGATACGAATAGTCAAGGCTTGGCAAAAAAAGGGCCAGGTGGTATCCATGACAGGCGATGGAGTAAACGACGCTCCGGCGCTTAAGGCGGCTGACATAGGCTGTGCTATGGGCATAACCGGAACCGACGTTGCAAAGGGCGCCGCGGATATGACCCTCACCGACGACAATTTTGCCACAATAGTGGAAGCGGTGCGCGAGGGCCGCGGCATATACGCCAATATCAAAAAGGTCGTCGGATTTTTATTGGGAACGAACATAGGCGAGGTTATCGCGGTATTTGGTTCAATGCTACTATGGCATAAGTCCCCGCTTTTGTCCATGCAGCTGCTGTGGATCAATCTGGTAACGGACAGTCTGCCCGCTATAGCCCTTGGGATGGAGCCGGTCGAGCTTGATATAATGGAGCGGGGGCCTAAACCTAAGGACGAGGGGATATTCGCCAACGGCTTGGGAGTACGTATAGTGCTTCAAGGGCTCATGTTTGCGGTATTAACGCTTATAGGCTTCAGAGTAGGCGAAAACGTGACAGGAACGCTTGCGGGAGGACAAACGCTGGCCTTTATGACCCTGTCGGTATCCCAGGTAATACAGGCGTTCAACATGCGCTCGGAGCATTCCCTGTTTAAAATCGGCGTGTTTACCAATCGCAAGCTTAATCTAGCGTGTCTGGCTTCGTTGGCAATGGTAGCGTTGGTAATGTTTACACCATTATCCATAGTGTTCGGACTGAAATCGCTGCCCTTGAATCTTTATTTGCTGGGCTTGGGCCTTGCGCTTGTACCTGTGCTTATTATGGAGCTTTCCAAAGCCGCCGGACTTATAAAGCATAAAAACTAGCGGCCCGTTCATGTAATAAGCGGCGCCGGCAATCACTGAAGTGGCAAAAAGAAAAAAAGGAGTGAAAAGGCATGCCGCGAAAGTACACAATACGAAGCACTGGGTAAAGAAATATCAGGCGGAAGGCGAGGCGGGTCTTTAGTCAAAGAAGAAACCGGGCAGCCGCTCTCGCGGTGTGAGCGCCGCAAGGCGCTGACCTGCCTGGAACAGCTGCAATACCAGATAGAGCTGCTGAAGCGTGAACCGTTGGTAAAAGAGGCTGAGGTTCTCCGGCTAAAAAAAGAGAACGAGCTAAAGGCGCTTGCTGGTAAACCCAGATTGAAACAGCATAATCTTTGGATCAGCGTTTTATAAACTAACAGCTGGGGTTTAATATTAACCGATGAAGCGATACCGCCCGCAAGGTTTGATGGGCGGTATTTTGCATATTAAGGGAAAATAGAGATGTAGCAGATATAAAATGAAATTACATTATATTTCAACTCCGTATACCTGTGCAGTCTGCCACCTATGATAAAAAATCGACCGGTTATGGATAAACGGTGGAAATCAAACCTCATCTTTCCTATACTGGTTCCATGGCGAGGAGGTGATGTAATGCGGATTGAGGTCAAGATCGATACGACCTGCAGCGAGCCAAAGGTCGTAATCGTTACCGATAAGATGACCGACAAGATCAATGATGTGCTGAAAAAGTTGTCCGAAACCGTTCCGGATATAATCGTGGGCTTTCATGGCGATACGGCTGAACCGCTGGAGCAATCACAGATATACCTTGTCTTTGCATCCGCAGGAAAGGTATATGCCGTAACCGATGGGGGCGAATACCAGCTGCGATTAAGATTGTATGAATTGGAGAGCAGGCTGGATAAGAGCAGCTTTGTGCGTATATCGAATTCAGAAATAATCAATCTGAAAAGGGTTAAGGGTTTTGACCTCAGCCTTGCAGGGACGATTTGTGTTCGGCTGACAAATGGAATGGTTACGTATGTTTCCAGGCGCTATGTCGCAAGAATTAAACAGGTATTAGGAATATGAGGTGACTGGCATGAAAAAAAGGGCATTATTCAGATGTATTTTAGGGGCTCCGTTAGGATTGGCGCTTAGCTATGTGATAACGGTCGTCATCTCGTTAACGGTTAATGACGGCAGTTATTACGCCGTGGTACCCGAACTGATAACGGATTGCGGCAGCGAAATGGGAGCTGTACTGTTGCAGACGGTTTTATCGCTTATCTATGGCGCTGCATGGGCGGGCGCATCGGTAATTTGGGAAATGGAAGAATGGAGCATTTTAAAGCAGACCATGCTTCATCTGGGAGTATGCTCCATTGCAACGTTTCCAATCGCGTATTTTACCCGATGGATGAGCCATGACCTGAAAGGAATACTATTGTACTTTGGCATCTTCTTCTGCACTTACGTAATAATATGGCTGATTCAGTATTCGGCGCTGAGAAGGCGGGTTAAACGGATTAATGAAGGGATAAACAATAGGCGATAACTGACCATCTATACCAAAGCCGCGATAGCTGGAAAGCAGAGCATTCCGGACGGACTGCCGGCGCAAAATGCGCCGGTCCTTTTTTGATACTTAGGTATGCTTGCCAGAGGCTTTAGCTATTAACTCTACTTGCCGCGGCGGTGGATTTAATCTTCATACGTATCTGATAGCTTTTGGGCATAGCTTAGCTGGCCTTGTCTGTAGCTTATGAAAGCGCCTTGCCTGATTCCTGGATAAGGGGTATACTTTTTGTATATTGACTTAAGAACAGGGGAATAGTTTCGTGGCCATTTTAAATAGATTATTTGACAGAAAAAAGCCTGGCATAAGCTATGGCAAGCGTACAGGGATATATATCATAGCATTTGACAGTAATGGTAGAATGCCCATGGCAAAAACGACCAGGGGTTACTTCTTATTAGGCGGGGGATTGGAGCTGGGGGAGTCCCATATTGACTGTGTCAAGCGTGAATGCATGGAGGAGGCGGGTGTAAACGTAAGGGTTGGGGATCTTATATGCAGGTCAGAAAGGTATCATTATGCCGTACGTTTTAAGCGCCACATGCACAGCATATCCTATTTTTATTTTGGAGAGATATTGGACAAGGTGGCGGAGCCAACGGAGACCAACCACGAGCTTGTATGGCTTAACGCTAGCGACTGCTATGACAAGCTGTTTTTAGCTCATCAGAGATGGGCGGTAAGCGTTGCTGTTGAAAAATACAAGGAAGCAATGAGCGGGCCTCAAAAGGAAAATGGCGTGCGCTTATCAGATGCGGACCAATCGGATATAGATAAGGTGTAATTATGGCCGTACATGCCGCTCAAAATTACGGATTTTTAGAATTGCCTCCGGCGGCTTAGAACCTTTTTTGCAAAAAAGGTTCTAAGAACTCCAAAAAATGCAAAGAGGAGCGGCTCTAATTTGAGCGTATCCCCTAAATAGATAATCTATCAAAAGCTAGCCTGATAGTTGATTGCAACCCAAGGCAGGCTTTTTCGGGTTAAGCTCGCTTCGTGCTGTACAGCATGAAGCGAATCGCCTATGGCGATAAAAGGTTCTAAGAACTCCAAAAATGCGGAAGGGGATAAAAGCTTAGGCGTATAACCTCAATTTTACAATCCATCAAAAATCAGAAAAGATAACTTGGATGCATTCCCAAAAACTAAAATCCATCAAAAGCCTTTTGATAGCTTAGGAGCAAACGATGAAAAACAAACCAAACAATGAAAGTCAAACGCTGTTTTTCGGGATTCCCAAGGGGACTTTTTACAAAAAGTCCCCTTGGGCGGGGTATGGGGCCCGCTCCATAAATACAGACTGACAGCTGCTTGAAAACGAAGACTGGCTTTTGCAGGTTTTGCCGCACGGGAGCCCGAAGGACGGGAGACAAAACCCGTAACCTTTTTGATACGATAAAGCCACAGGACCTCTCCTGTGGCTTTAAAGCGCCTGATCTTATTTAAGCTAGAATACCCTGTATGCGCACAGGAAGTATCTCTGCCAGTAATTGGTAGTATGGCTGCGTTCCACTACCTTGCCGAGGTTGCTTGAAGCGTCGATCATACGCCCGCCGCCAAGAGCTATGCCTACGTGGCCTTGGCTGGAAGACATCCTGAACACCAGAATATCACCGCGCTTTACATCGTTCATGGAGGATATACGCCTGTAATGGGTTACACTCCTCCATCCATGGGAGGTTAGATAAGGCTGTGATACGCCCGCCTTGTTAAGACACCAATACACAAACCCTGAGCAGTCGAAGGTGTTCGGCCCTTTTCCGCCCCTTACGTAGCGGCTTCCTAGCTTAGTCCTGGCAACCTTTATCAGCTGTTCCACGCTCGAAGTGGTGCTGGAGTCGCCACCACCGCCTCCTCCGTTGTCTCCTCCGTTGCCGTTACTGCTGCCGCCCCCTACCTGATATCCGGAGCTGGGTCCCTTTACATTGTCGCCTGTGAGCACCTTCATGCTCTGGCGTCCGACTTTGCCGTCAACCGAAAGGCCGTTTCTGCGCTGGAATTCCTTTACCGCGTATTCCGTAACCGAACCGTAGTATCCGGTACATGAGCTCTCATTGAGATAACCCCACTTTTTAAGCAGACGCTGAACGTTCTCCACATCGTCTCCGCTCATACCTATCATTAGGGCGTTTGCTTGGGCGTCGCCTGAGAGGAGCAGCTTCTTTGTCTTAGGTCCAAGATAACCGTCGGGGATCAGCCCGTTGCGCTCCTGAAAGCGTTTCACGGCCGCCACCGTATCATTTCCATACGTTCCGTCCGGCTCCGTTGTCAGATATCCCAAACGCTTGAGTATCTCCTGATACTGTTTAACTTCGGGACTTTGGGTGCCGTATGAAAGAGCGTTTGCCTTGGCGTTTTCGCTGTAAAGCGCTTCCCTGGTCTCCGCTCCCACCTTGCCGTCCACAGTAAGGTTGTTCTTCTCCTGGAACTTTTTGACTGCTTCCTCTGTATCGCTGCCGAAGTAGCCCGTTACAGCGCTGATGTAGTCGAGTTCATAAAGCCTTTCCTGCAGCTCCTTTACGTCCGTTCCTTCATCGCCTAAGCCTACCATATAGGTTTTAGCGCTTGAGCTCATTAACAGGTCGTATGTTACCTTGTCTATCACTCCGGTTATTTTAAGCTCGTGCCTGCGCTGGAACACCTTTATCGCTTCCTCCGTCTGAGGACCGAAATAGTCGGTGGGCTCGTCGGAATCCATATAGACCAGTCCCATGAGCCTGAGCTGGATTTCCATTATATCGTCGTGATGGTCGCCTTTTGTAAACATAATCGGGACAGGGGTTGGAGTTGGTTCGGTAGTAGGTTCCACCGTAGGCGTTGCTTGCACAGGGGCTCCCTCGGCCGGGTTATCAATATCGTCCGAACCTTCCGAATATGGCAGTGCTGATGGTTCGTCAAGATGTGAGGAAGCCCTCAGCGCTTCGGGATCGGGTGTGATATTGAGTACGGCGGCAGCTCCATTTTCCGCTCCGCCCGTATCGTTGGAGGACTGCTGATCCCCCGAAGGCATCAGAGCAAGCGCTATCGGGGTGGCTATTACAACGACCAGCGCTATGCATAACGATGCGCGGAGCAGAGGCTTGAGCTTAACAAACCATGATCCCATTCTGGCAAATCCGCTGCGCAGAGTGCCAAATAACCCGCCGTTTGAAGCCAAGCTGTTCTTTTTAGCCATAAAAAACTGTTTAATCCCATTAATGGATCTTTTTATACGGCGGGTAAATCCCTTTTTACCGTTTTTATCCATCCTAAGTTACCTCGCAAAATCTTATTAGGTATATAACCTTATTGCGGTTTATTATAGCACACTTCAACCGTTAGAAAATTAACAAACCGTAAACTCTAGGCGCTTTAACCGCAGAATATACGGATTTTCAGCATAAAAACAAATAATGTGCAGGATATGGGCTTAAAGTTATTACAAATAATTAATTAAATATTAAGAAGTATTAATTTAGTATTTTAGGATTTTAATAATTTTATAAGAAGTTTTTTATATTTTCACAAACTGCATCCGGTTGCCGCAGTGAGCGATGAACGAGAGCAGATCGGTTGTCTTAAGCGCAATGGAAGCGGTACTCACCCCTGGATGTACGCTTATCCTATTGAGCAATTTTATATCCTCATCGATCACGACTATAATTTCGTGGCGCTTATCATATATAAGGCCGAGCGGCGTTACCGCGCCAGGGAGAAGCTGGAGCTTTTCATTTAACAGCCCGTCGTCGGCAAAGCTGAGCCTGGAACAGTCCAGCTGCCTGCTTATAAGCGCCGTTTGAAAACGCTTATTGGCGCCCATCATTGCCAGATAAAAACTGGATTTCCGCCTGTTTGTCAAAAACAGGTTTTTGCAGTGTTCAACGCCGGTAATACGATCCACCTCGTCGCATATCTCCATCGTTACCGTTGGCTTATGCTCAAAGCGTTCATACGCTATTCCCAATTCGTCAAGCGCTTCGTAGATCGGCAGCTCTCTTGGATCTATGGGCATTTTGAATTTCCTCCCCAATTATTTATGGTACGGTTCGCCGTTTATTATCTTAAACGCCCTGTATACCTGCTCAAGCAGCATAACCCTGAACAGCTGATGGGTAAACGTCATATCCGAGAAGCTTACGCATAGGTTTGCCCTGTCCATAATCTCGCGGCTCAATCCAAGCGAGCCGCCGACAGCTATTGCAATACAGCTTCCGCCGCAGGACATTATCCTGTCAAGCTGTTTTGCAAAGGCTTCCGATGAAAACCTGACGCCGCCAATATCCGAGGCGATTAAATACTCTGACGGCGACAAACACCCTAATATGCGGCGGCCCTCGCGGTCGCGTACCTGCTTTTTCTGGGCGTCGGACAGGTTTTCGCCGGCTTTTTCATCGGGCAGTTCTACTATCTCTACGGCGGAATAACGCGAAAGCCGCTTTGTAAACTCCTTGACAGCGTCCCTGTAGAAACCTTCTTTAAGCTTGCCTATGCACACTATGCGTATTTTCATGCGCCTAAAAGCCGATGGGAATGAACATCATCAGAAGCCCAACGATATTGAACAGCAAAAGAATCGCTCCTCCTATTCCCACCATTATCCACATCCCTGCGTTATCCGCCCCTCCTCTCGAAGTGGAAAGGGCGGGCGGTTCGGATGGAAGCATGGCCCCAGCAGTATAAACGGGCTTTATATCAAGGCATTGACGCTCATCCAGTATTATATTTTCCGAAGTGTCCGCAGCGCCGGCCGCAAGCGTTTCCTCCTCCGCCCTTTCGGATTCGTTGGAAGGGATGCCGCTTTCACAGCCTGCCTTGTCCGCGGATACATTCAACGTGTCCTGCTGTTCGTTTGCGGCTGTCACGCTGGCCTCGGGAGCATCGCATGCGGGAGCGCTATCTTGAGTAACTCCCTCAATGCGTCCGGATTCCGCGCTTTCTACAGCGTTTTCACAATGAAGCGCGGGGGTGTCAGCCGTGTCCTGTTCCTGTATAGAGCTTTCGGAAATTGCTTTGATGGCGCTCCTTTCAGCAATCTTTTTAAATCGCGCTTTAAGCGGGAAGTATGATGCGGCGAAGATTACGGCTCCAACCGACGCATACAGCAAATACGCGATAAGATAGGCCTCTGTGCTTACCGTGACGGCGCCAAGGGAGGACGCCGGCAAGCTTGAAATGGTAAGGGAAATAAGGTTGTTCATAAAGTGGACTATCATGGCGGGATAGACGGAGCGGGAGTCGTACGCCATCGCTCCCATGATATATGCCAGGAACAGAAACGAAGGTATTGATATGGGCTGGGTATGCATGAGGGTAAAAAGCCCAGCGGTGAGCCAAATCGCCCGCCTGCGCCCAAGGCCGCGCCAAGAGTTGAGAAGCGCCCCTCTAAACAGCCATTCCTCGGTTACCGCGGGTACAACGCATATAAGCAGTATGCTTGATATAATGCTTAACCCCCTCATCGGCGGGAGTTCTGAAGCAAACGCTCCCGTATTTGCCCCCAGAAAATCGGCGATAAGCAGCATTATGCCGTTTATGCCGGTGCTGATTAGAAAGGCGCCGATACCGATTATTACGCTTAACAGTATCGCAAGCGCCCCAATGCGGCGCTTCCCGTACATGAAGGGATCGTTTTTCCGTATTATCAGCATAGCGGGTATGAAGATTGATCCGACCTGGATTAAGAGGGAACTAATCGCGAATGTCGACGTAATGTTAGTAAGCGGTATATATGCGACAATACCGCTTGATACTATCATAAGGCATACTGATAATAAAAACATGCTGCCCGCCCGGTTCGATCTGTTCATATGTAATCCTTCCAATAAAAAATAATATTTATAATTGATTTAAATATTAAAAACAGGGGCTGGTCTCGTTACGGGCTTTTATTTGGCAATTTGGAAAACCCCGCTGGTTCTGTCACGGTGGGCGACGTGAAGCTTGAACTCCTCATCGAATATATCCTCGCTCCTCAGATGCGTGCGGACGGTATCCATGGCCATAGCTTCTGAATTGTTCTCCTTGCTCAAATGCCCTAAAATCGCGTTTCTGAGCCCCATCGCGTACAGTTTAATCAGCGCCAGGCCCGCCGAATCGTTTGACAGGTGACCGTCGTCGCCAAGGATTCTGCGCTTGAGCACATAGGGATAGCTTCCCATCTTAAGGGTCTCGACGTCATGGTTGGCCTCGATCAATAACAGGTCGGCCCCTTGGACGGCATTTAACAGCTTAGCAGTGATATGCCCTATGTCCGTCATCAGGCCTACCTTGCCCTCGCGGCATTGGAAACAATATCCCACGGATTCAGCTGCGTCGTGGGGAGTTTTAAAGGGAAGGACGTTCATGTCCTTAATATAAAAATCCCTTCCGGTTTCGAAAATCCTTATGCACCCCGCTGGAATTTCGCCGACATAAGGCTGCATAGCCTCCCATGTCCTTGCGTTTGCGTATATAGGCGTTTTATACCGCCTTGCGAATATGCCAACCCCTCGTATATGATCCGAGTGCTCATGCGTAATGACCAAGGCGTCTATTGATTCAGGGGACGCGCCGATTTGGCAGAGCGCTCCTGTGATAGTTCTGCACGCCATGCCCGCGTCAATGAGTATGCGGGCATTTCCGCCCTCAATATACGAAGAATTTCCAGAAGAACCGCTGAATAGCGGACAAAACTGCATTGCTATTCCTCCATGCGGCAAAATAGGCCAGTTCATAAGAGCAGGCAAGCCGCTTTAGACATTATAACCCATACGCGGACGGGGAACAAGCTGTCAACCATGAAGATTTCATGCGCCAATATGTCGTGTATTATAAAAAGCAGGTTTGACGGGAAACAAAAGCTGTGTTATAATAACGAAAAACATGAAACGGAGTTGAGAGGATGTTAATAGCTTCCTGCTAAAATAACGATTGGGTACTTTGATAAATCCTTGGCCACAGCGGCAAGGTTTTGACGTACCCGTGCAGGAAAGCTATTCATAATCAAATTCCGCCGTCTGTTTATACGCTGATATTTTTGTGTATAATTGCATGCCGCGGCCGCAGGATGGCTATCCTGCGGCCTTGTCTTTATACATAGCCCAAGGACGGGCGGGAAAGGAGCGATTATGTCCATAATCAGCGTAGATAACCTTACATTCTGCTATGATGGCAGCTACGATAACATATTTGAAAACGTCTCGTTCAAGATCGACACGGATTGGAGACTGGGTTTTATAGGAAGAAACGGAAGGGGCAAAACCACATTTTTGAACCTGCTCATGGGAAGGTACAGATATAGCGGCAGCGTCAGCGCGGCGGTTTCGTTTGACTACTTTCCCTTCGAGGTACCGGACGCCTCAATGACCACGCTTGAAGTCATTGAGAGCGTCAGTCCGGATTACGAGCATTGGCGGCTTATGAAGGAGCTTAATCTGATGAAAGCAACCGAGGACATATTATACAGGCCCTTCAGCACCCTTAGTAACGGCGAGCGTACGAAAGCCCTGCTTGCGGCGCTGTTTATAAAGGAAAACAACTTCCTCCTCATAGACGAGCCGACCAACCATCTGGATATGGAAGCGCGCCGGATGGTAAGCGACTATCTAAAGAACAAGAATGGCTTTATACTGGTATCGCATGACAGGGCGTTTCTTGACAAATGCATAGACCATGTGCTGTCCATAAATAAATCCACCATTGAGGTGCAGAAGGGAAACTTTTCCACGTGGCAGCTAAATAAAGAGATGAGGGACAACTTTGAAATAGATAAAAACGAGAAATTAAAAAAGGATATAGCAAGGCTTAAGCGGGCAGCCGGACGCATGGCGGGGTGGTCGGACGACATAGAGGAAACCAAAATAGGCTTCGGCCCATGCGACAGGGGAAACATAGGCGCAAAGGCCGCAAAGATGATGCGCCATGCAAAAGCCGTTGAAACCAGACGTGAGCGCGCGGTGGAGGAGAAGGAAAAGCTTCTCAAGGACATAGAGTATTTCAGCCCGCTGAAGGTTAACCCCATGCCCTATTTCAGCGATACGCTGCTGTCCCTCAAAGGCGTTGGCATAAGTTACGGCGGGAGGATGGCGTGCAGGGATGTAAGCTTTACAATCCGCCAGGGCGACCGTATAGCGCTGTGCGGCAAAAACGGCTGCGGAAAATCCAGCGTATTGAAACTGATACTTGGGGAGAACCTTGAATTTGAAGGAGAGGTTAACATAGGCAGCAGGCTCAAAATATCATACGTGCGGCAGGATACGTCCAAGCTTAGCGGAAGCCTGACGGCATTTGCCAAAAGCCGCGGAATAGATGAAAGCCTGTTTAAAACGATCCTGCGCAAACTGGATTTTTCCCGAATCCAGTTTGAAAAGGATATATCGGATTACAGCGAAGGCCAGAAGAAAAAGACGCTTATAGCGGGCAGCCTGTGCGAATGCGCGAACCTGTATGTTTGGGACGAACCGTTGAACTTTATCGACGTGATGTCCAGAATGCAGATCGAACGCCTTATCATGGAAAGCATGCCCACGATGCTGATCGTAGAGCATGACGAAGCTTTTTTGAACCTTGTCGCCACCGACATCATACGGCTTTAGCATATAAAAACAAAATCACGCCCGGCAATCAACGCCTGGCGTGTTTTGTTTAGGAGGTAGGAAGAAAACGAACCTAAAAATGTGCTCTGTATAGCAATCGAGCAATAAATGGGGGGAGCATTTATTCTCTCTGCATGTACACCTATAAGACGTACGAGAACATCGGGTGGTTGCGTTATATTATGAACTTATAATGAACTGTTTAAGGCAACTTTATGAAGGAAAATTAATCCATATCCTCAATAACATAAGGCCTTCCCTGCTCATTGGAGATGGTTGAGGATATGCCGTACACTTCGGCCATCGAGGTCTGGTTTATGGTTTCATCGGGGGCGCCGTACGCATATAGGGTTCCGTCTTTCAAAAGCGCTATTTTATCGCAGTAATGGGACGCAAGGTTTACGTCATGAAGCACACAGATGGCGGACAGGCCGCTATTGGCGCACAGGCGGCGCACAAGCTTCAAAATTTCAAGCTGATACTTTATGTCCAGGCTGGATATGGGTTCGTCAAGGAGCAGGATTTCCGCGCTCTGGCATATTGCTCTGGCAATAAGGATGCGCTGCCATTCGCCTCCTGACAGGGTAAGTATGGAACGCGACTTAAGGTGCTCAACATGCGCCAGTTCCATAGCCTTTAGGGCGGTACGCATATCTTCCGCGCTCGCGCTTCCCAACAGGCCGATATGAGGATTCCGACCCATAAGCACGATATCCAGGGCGGTAAAACCAAACTCGGGGACTGACCTCTGGGGTGCCATAGCCATACGCTTTGAAAGCTCCCTTGCGCTGTAACCGCGCACGTCGACGCCGTCGATCAGGACCCTGCCCGATTTTGGCCGCAAAAACCCGCTGATGCAGCGCATAAGCGTCGTTTTTCCGCTTCCGTTAGGCCCCAGCAGGCCCAGCATGCACCCATGCGCAAGCTGAAGGCTTACATCCTTTAAGACGTCCCTGCCGTTGTATCGAAAGCTTAGGCAATCCACTATAACCCGATCAGCCATCCAGGCCTCCTTTCGCGTAACGCTTCATGATAAAAAGGAAGAAAGGAACCCCGCATATAGCGCAAAGCACGCCGACAGGGAGCTCGATGGGTGGAAACAGGCATCTTGACAGGGTATCCATAACGCACAGGAACACCCCCCCGCCCAGGAATGAACAGGGAAGCAGCGTACGGTGATCGGGGCCGGCCGCAAGGCGTATCATGTGAGGTATTATCAATCCGACAAACCCGACGACCCCGGAGACTGCCACGCATGATGCCGCCAAAACCGTAGCCAGCAAAATTATTATGCGGAGATGGCGCGAATAATCCACGCCAAGCATACGCGCCTCCTCCTCCCCTAAAAGCATTACGTTAAGCGGCCTTGAAAAGAGCATAAGTCCAGCTGAAACCGGCAGGATTGAAACGGCCGCGAACAGAACCTTGCTGTAGCTTGCCGACGAAAAGCTTCCAAGCAGCCACATGAAGATATTGTCAAGCCGGCCGCGGTTGAGTATCATTATAGCCGACGTAAGGGCGGAGAACAGCGAGGACAGCGCTATACCGGCAAGGAGCAGGGAGGTGGTGGAGATTCTGGACTTTACACGTGACGCAAAGAACACCAGCATCACGCACAAAAGCCCACCGGCAAAGGCAAAGGCCGCTATTCCCCCAAGGCCGTATAAGGACAGGCCCGCCCCGGCGCCCATGGTCATAGCCACCGCTGCTCCGAAACCCGCTCCTGAGCTTACCCCGAGTATATGGCTGTCGGCCATAGGGTTTTTAAAAACCCCCTGAAGGCAGCATCCGGCCACGGCCAGCCCCCCTCCGACCAGATACGACAATATTGTGCGGGGGAGGCGGACGCTCCTGAGGATAACAGCCGAAGGCTCCGTGCTTGGGCTGAACAGGAGTGAAAGCTCGGACAGCTTAAGCCCCGTGCTTCCCATAACAACGCCAAATATAAGCGCCAGCGCGCTCAACACGATGAGAATAGCCAGTATCGGGGCTGTAAGCCTTCTTCCGTTAAGTTTCACTGTTCCTCCGTTATAAATTCCGGCGCTTAGGCGGAGCGGTTAACAATCATGGGCCTGATATCGGTCAGCCGGCCTGCGCTTCCGTTATTATTTTCGCGATTGCCTCAACCGCGTCGGCGATTCTTGGACCGGGACGCTCCACGGTTTCAATGTCTATGACAAACACCCTGCCCTCCTTCACGGCGGTGAGGTCGCTGTAGCCCGCGGCCGCGGAAAGCTGTTCAACGGTGTACAGCGAGGAGAGCAGGATTATGTCGGGATCCTTTTCTACCAGCGTCTCCAGCGAGTATTCCACCCACTGCACATCAACATCCTTGGTTACGCATTCGCCTCCGGCGAGCTCGATGGCGGAATTTATAAAGCTTCCGTTGCCGCCAGTCCAGTTTCCAAATTCGCCGTAGCTCATAACGTAGTAAACGGTAGGCTTTGTCCCTTCGTCGTCCGGTTTTACAGAACTGATCCTGGCCTTAATATCCGATACAAGCTCCTCTGGCTTGGCTCCGCACACGGCCGCTATCAGCTCTATGGACTTATATATTTCTTCATAAGTCGTTGCCTCTGAACAGACGACCGTACATCCGGCGTTTTGAAGGCTGTCGATGGTTTCCTGCTGCAGATGGTTTCCCGCAAGCACAACGTCAGCTTCGGCGGCAATTACAGCTTCAACATTAGGGCCGTTATAGTCGCCCATAACGGGAACAGAGTTAGCCTGTTGCGGATAGGTGCTGTAATCATCCCTTCCAACCAGCTTGTCGCCAAGCCCGAGCGCGTAGATGATTTCAGTGTTGCTTGGTGTAAGCGAAACGATCGTCTTCACGTCCTTTGGTACGGATACCACCCTGCCGATTATATCGGTTACCGAGGATGGCCCCTGCGACTGCTTAACGCCGCATGACGCAAGCATAGCCGATACGATTATCAGGGCCAGAAGGAGCGCGGCCGGTTTTCTCAGCTTCATAAACATACCTCACAAAAATTTTATTTCCCAATAAAAACGGCCCCAGGCTTTCTTCAGCGTGGAGCGGTGCGCACATAAATAAACGCACTCTTCTTCCCTCCGAAGAAAAGAACTGTCTGGGCGGGCGGATAGGTCTCCCGGCTTTGCTTCATCCGCGTCAGCCGCCTTCCCATCCCAAACCTGGACAGTGGCATATGGCTGAAGCGTCGGCTTCACGGTAGCGGGGGCTGCAGCGGAATTTCACCGCTTTCCTAGATTAAATAAATCTTAAATATCCGCAGCCTTTATTATTAGGTTTGTAAGGATTATATCAGCGCTCAGGATTAAAGTCAACACCGGAGATGACTTTTATAATTGTATGCCGGATTACCGCGCTGAGAAAACTAGAATCGATCCTAATATAAAATGGACAAAGTTAGGCTAAAATGATTGACACCGATGGCCAAAGCAACGCATAATAGATGGTAAAATTGGCGATGATATTATAACTAATTTTGGAAGGGCGTGATAAAAATGGAACAGATCAGGACGGAGGAGTCTAAAAACTTTATTGAGGAATTGGTCGAGCAGGATATGAAGGATAATCCCGTTGTCCGCACCCGTTTTCCGCCTGAACCAAACGGATACATACATATCGGGCATGCAAAGGCCCTGTTTGTGGATTTTGGCATTGCAAGAAGGTATGGCGGCAAGTGCAACCTCCGGTTTGACGATACAAATCCCGCAAAGGAGGACGTAGAATACGTTGAAGCGATAGAGGAGGATATCCGCTGGCTCGGCTTTGAGTGGGATAAGCTCAGGTTTGGCTCCCAATACTTCGACACCTGCTATGAGCTTGCGGTAAAGCTTATAAAAAAGGGCGCGGCATACGTATGCGATCTTTCCAAGGATGAAATGCGCGAATACCGCGGCACGCTTACCCAACCAGGAAAGGACAGCCCCTACAGGAACAGGAGCGTGGAAGAGAACCTTGAGTTGTTCGAGCGCATGAGGAACGGCGAATTTGAAGACGGCTCAAGGACCCTAAGGGCCAAGATAGACATGGCGTCCCCAAATATCAATATGAGGGACCCTGCCCTTTACAGAATACTTCACCGCAGCCATCACCAAACCGGCGACAAGTGGTGCATATATCCAATGTATGATTTCGCCCATCCGATACAGGACGCTATCGAAGGGGTTACGCATTCGTTGTGTTCGCTTGAGTATGAAGCGCACAGGCCGCTGTACGATTGGGTGATAGACCAGTGCGAATTTGAACACAAGCCCCGCCAGATTGAGTTTGCGCGGCTGAATATGACCAATACCATAATGTCAAAGCGTTATCTGAGAAGGCTCGTAGAGGAGGGATTCGTTTCAGGCTGGGACGATCCGCGCATGCCCACCATATGCGCTATGAGGCGCAGGGGGTACACAAAGGAAGCGATAGCGGATTTTCTGGGGCGCGTAGGAGTGTCAAAGGCCGACTCGGTGGTAGACACCGCCATGCTTGAGCACTGTGTAAGGGAGCATCTCAACCTTACCGCGAACAGGGCGATGGCGGTGCTTGATCCGGTAAAGCTGGTGATAACCAACTGGGAAGAAGGGGTATTTGAGGATATAGAGATTGAAAACCTGCCTGGACGGCCGGAAGCAGGGGCGCATACCGTTCGGTTTGGTAGGGAGATCTATATTGAGCGCGAGGATTTCATGGAGGAGCCGCCCAAAAAGTATTTTAGATTGAAACCCGGCGGAGAGGTGAGGCTAAAGGGCGCTTATATAATTAAATGTGAAGATGTTGCAAAGGATTCCGAGGGAAATATTACTGAGATAAGGTGCACTTATGATCCCGCAACCAGGAGCGGCCAATGCGAACGCAAGGTAAAGGGAACGCTTCACTGGGTTCCCGCGCATGATGCGGTAGAAGCGGAGTTTCGGCTGTACGAAGCGCTTTTAAGCGGCAGCGGCGAAGATGGGGACGGGGATTTCATTGAGATGCTCAACCCGAGTTCGCTTCGAATTCTGCATGGATATGTCGAGCCGTTTTTGGCTGGATGCGAGCCGATGGAGAGGTTCCAGTTCATGCGTACGGGCTATTTTGCGGCCGACGAATATGACCACAGCAAGGGCAAACCGGTTTTTAACAGAACGGTTAGCCTGAAGGACAGCTTTAAGCTGAATTGATTTTCTGAATAATTTGAACGGGCAGGAAAGGAATTTTATTATGGTACGAACCAGGTTTGCGCCATCCCCAACGGGTTATCTGCATATAGGCGGCCTTCGCACCGCCCTGTATACATACTTGTTTACCAGAAAGAATAACGGAAGGTTTATACTTCGCATAGAGGATACGGACAGGGAAAGGTATGTAGAGGGCGCTACGGAGGCGATCTACCGCTCTCTGAGGCTGGCGGGCCTTGACTGGGACGAGGGGCCCGACGCGGGCGGGGAATACGGCCCTTACATACAATCCGAGCGCCAGGGGATGTATCTTCCTTATGCAGAGCGGCTGGTCAGGGAAGGAAAGGCCTATTACTGCTTCTGTTCCAAGGATGAGCTGGACAGGCGCAGGGCGGAGGCAGACGAGGGCGCATGGAAATATGATAAACACTGCCTTAGAATGTCCCCCGACGAGGTTAAAAGCCGCGTAGCGGCCGGCGAGAGCTATGTAATCAGGCAGAATATTCCGGAAAGCGGCGAGGCGTCGTTTGACGATGTTATATACGGGCGTATTTCAGTCGACTGTTCCGAACTTGATGACGGCGTGCTGATAAAGGCGGACGGCATGCCCACATACAATTTTGCCAATGTAATAGACGACCATACCATGGGGATTACCCATGTAATGAGGGGCAACGAGTATCTGGCGAGCACGCCCAAATACAACCTGCTTTATGAAGCATTCGGATGGGACACGCCCGTTTATATCCACCTTACCCCTGTTATGAAGGACGCCGCGAGGAAGCTGTCAAAGCGCCATGGCGATCCATCCTTTGAGGACCTGCTGAACATGGGATATCTCAAGGAGGCCGTTGTCAATTACATCGCGCTTGTAGGGTGGAACCCGGGCGACAACAGGGAGTTCTTTACGATGGACGAGCTCATCGACGCGTTTTCGATAGATGGACTATCCAAGTCTCCGGCGATCTTTGACATGGCGAAGCTCACCTGGATGAATGCTGAGTATATTCGAAGATTGGATCCAGGAGCGTTTACTTCATATGCCGAACCATACTATGAGAAGGCGGGAATTGAGCGCATGGACAGGGAAATACTGTGCCGGATATTGCAGCCCAGGGTTGAGCGCTTTGACCAGATACCGGAGATGGCAGCCTTTCTGGCAAAGCTTGACGAAAGCTATCCGCTCGACATGTATACGAATAAAAAATCAAAGACCAACCCAGAAGTAGCCAAAAACGTGCTGGATATCGCGATAACCGCGCTTGAAGGCCTCGACGAATGGGGAGAGCGGGAGGTTCACGACGTTCTGCTTGGTTTGGCGGAGAAGAACGGCCTTAAAAACGGAACGATGCTGTGGCCTGTGCGAATTGCCCTTGCGGGCAGGCAGGTGACCCCGGGCGGCGCGATAGAAATAGCGGTTTTGCTTGGCCGGGAGGAGGGCCTTCGCAGGCTGAGATTGGGAAGGGCCAGGCTTAACGGCGTACCATGCGAAGCATAGAAACCGCAAGCGTGCTCTAGGTTACTAGACCCTTAATATGTAATCGCTTGGATTATTCAGGGCGGGAGAGGCCGGGGGCGGCTGTCCCGCCCTAAGCGTTTGTGAGAGCATATGTAAGGCTTCGCGGCATTTCGTTTCATGAGAATCAGGCCTTCCGTTTCGTTAATTGAGCACCGCTGAGCCGCAAATCCGCCTTTCGCGGCCTATGTCTTAGTAATTTTATCATAATATAGTGATCGGGTCCATTCAAGTTCTTTAGAGTATAATGCTGCTAAAGCCTCGATATGGAAAACTGTTGCGCTAACAATTTTTATGTCAAACGGGCAGGCTGCGTTTTTCTTAAACGCAGCCTGTACAGAGGGCGCAGAGCGTTGCAATAAGCGTATATTTCAGTACGCCTGTTCGGCTTGCCTTTATGGAGCATTGATGCTAAAATAAACAGTAATGCTTAAAGGGAGGGGGTCATAACATGCTCAACATATATAAGACCATTGACGGCAAGGTAAAGGAACTTGACAACATAGCCGAAGGATCATGGGTACACCTGTGTGACCCCGAGGAACCGGAGATAGAAAGGGTTGTAAGCGAGCTGGGGATAGATCCAGACTATGTCAGGGCGGCGCTGGACGAGGAGGAAAGTCCACGCGTTGAGAGCGAAGACGGAAACACCCTTATCGTTGTGGATATACCCACTGTTGAGAGCGAAGGGCGGACTTTCGTATATTCAACAATACCGGTCGCCATCATCCATTGCGAGTCGGTGCTGGTTACCGTATGCCTTAAGGAGAGCTCCCTGATTGAAACGTTTATAGACGGCCGGATAAAGGGGTTTTCAACGGCGAAGAAGACCAGGTTCATATTGCAGCTTTTATATCGCAACGCGTCAAAGTTTCTGCAATATCTCAAGCAGATAGACAAGGCGAGCCTACAGGTTGAGACGGAGCTGCATAAATCCATGCAGAACCGTGAGCTAATACAGATGCTTAAGCTTGAAAAGTCGCTTGTCTACTTCTCTACGTCGCTGACAAGCAACGAGAGGGTATTAAAGCGTCTGCTCAGGCTTGATTTTATAAACCGGTATCCGGATGATACGGACCTGCTGGAGGACGTATTGATCGAAAACGAACAGGCGATCAGCATGTGTAATATATACAGGGATATATTGAGCGGAACTATGGACGCGTTTGCTTCTGTTATATCCAATAATCTTAATGTGGTCATGAAGCTGCTGGCGTCTATAACCATAGTGATCAGCATACCGACGATAGTAGCGAGCTTTTTTGGAATGAACACCTGGGTCCCATGGGAAGGCACCGTAACCGGATTTTATGTCGCCATGGCGATAGCGTTTGGATTTTCAGCCATAACCGCCATAATACTCTGGAGAAAAAAGATGTTCTGATTGGGATAGGGATATTTATATTTTAGGAAGTGATCAAATGCCTTTGTTAAGGTTTAAGTGCTTAAAATGCGGAAATCGGTTTGAGGAGTTTACGCCGGTATCGCGAATTGATGAAGCGAAGTGTCCGGAGTGCGGCTCGGACTGTGAGCGGACGTACGAGGGCAAGTGCAATTCATATGGCTCGTCGGGCGGGGGAAACTGTGGAGACTGCTCAGGCGGAAACTGCGGCGCCTGCGGTGGCTGCCATTAAAAGTCAGACGGGTTTTATATGAGCCGGTCGGGGGGAGTGCTTTTATGGGGTATTTTGTTATCAATGGTGGAAACAGGCTTGAGGGGGAGGTGACGATCAGCGGAGCTAAAAACGCCGCGCTAGCGATCATACCCGCAACGATATTGTCGGGGGAAAGTTGCGTTATAGAGAACCTGCCCGCCATTCAGGATGTCAGAATACTGGCTGAAATCTTTAAAATGATTGGAGCGAAAACCGATCTAACAAAGGGCGGGGCGATGTGCGTGGACCCTTCGGGTATCAATGATTTCAGCGTTACCTTTGAAATGGTAAGCTCGCTTCGCGCTTCTTATTATCTTCTCGGGGCGCTGCTTGGCCGCTATGGCCATGCCGAAGTCGCCCTGCCAGGCGGCTGCTCGATCGGGCAGCGTCCGATTGACCAGCATATTAAAGGCCTGCGGGCGCTTGGCGCAAATGTGGTCATTGAAAACGGGATAGTTAAGGCCGACGCCGTCCGATTAAAGGGCGCGGAAATTTATATGGATGTTTCCAGCGTAGGCGCCACAATAAATATTATGCTTGCCGCATCCCGTGCCGAGGGCAGGACAATTATAGTCAACGCGGCAAAGGAGCCCTATGTAGTGGATGTAGCCAACTTTTTAAACATGATGGGGGCGTCGGTGAAGGGCGCGGGAACCGATATAATAAGGATAGACGGAAAAAAGAAACTCCATGGCTGCAATTATTCGATCATTCCCGATATGATGGAAGCGGGTACTTTTATGATTGCAGCGGCGGCTACCAGGGGAGATGTGTTTATAAATAACGTTATTCCTACGCATCTGGACGCCATATCCGCCAAGCTCATGGAAAGCGGCGCGCTTGTAGAGGAGGGCGACGACGGGCGCGATTTCTTCATACGCGTCAAGGCGGACAGCAGGCCCCGCGCAGTAAATATCAAGACCCTCCCGTATCCGGGGTTTCCTACGGATCTGCAGCAGCCGATGATGTCGCTTTTGTCCGTATCCACCGGCAACAGCTTTGTTATGGAAAACATATTTGAGGAGCGCTTTAACCACGTTGGGGAGCTTTGCAGGATGGGCGCCAACATAAATGTAAATTCACGTTCGGCAATGATACAGGGCGTGGAAAGGCTGTCGGGCACGCACCTTTACGCATCGGATCTTCGCGCGGGAGCGGCGCTGGTAGTAGCCGCGTTAATGGCGGAGGGTTCAAGCATAATACATAACATACACTTCATCGACCGCGGGTATGAACACCTGGAGCACAAGATAAGAGCGCTTCACGGCGATATGACAAGGGTTGACTGAAACAGATAATTTATACATCGTAAATCCGGCAGGTTCAAAGCATACCGTCCGGATTATTTTATTCATTTTTGATTATGCGGGGAAAGCTTTTTTATGCTTAAACCACATTCTGGATTGCCGAATATATACAGCGGTGATATACTTTAAATATCTAAGATATATGGTAATTAGTCCATATATCTGTATTTTAGGAGGATAAGGATGAGAATAAGAAAACTTATGGCAATGCTATTGTCCGCGCTCATGCTGCTTTCAGCGGCGGGGGCAATGGCCCAGGGCGGCATGGAGGATACAAACCAGACAAATCTGTATGGATACGCCACATACAACTTTTTAGGCTCGCACATAGGAGTATCGGACGTGGAATCATGGGCATATTTCAATTCACAGGCCCCAGGTTCGGTGGTTACCCTTAGCGGCCGTATGAATTACCGGTTCTTTGCAGGCGACGTAAGGGACGGCATTGTATATGCGTATCAGGAGAGGCTCGTTGATCAGGGGGCTGAGACCGGCGAGATAAATGTTGACGACTTTTATTCATTCGATACAGAAACCTGGACAGGAGTAAAGCTTGGTGAGTGTCCGGAAAACCTTTATGTAATTGATATGGCATATGCCGGGGATGCAGATATAATGTACGCGCTGGTTTTAAATTCGGACGACGCGCGTCATCACCTCATGTCCGTAAATCTGGCGAACGGCTCGTTGACAGAGATTATGGACGTAACCGGAATAGCCTCAGGAATTGTTTCCGGACTTGCGTACCTTGGCAATGGGGTATTCATGAGCTTTGACAGCCATACCGGCTACTCCGTCACATTTGACCTTGACGGGAATGTAAACAGGCTATCGTATGTTTATCACACAGATATGTACGGCTGCAACTCCATGACCTACAGCGCCGCGTCGGACACGGTATACGCATCGATGTGCTATTTAAACGGCGATACCGAGAGCAGGCTTTTTGCCATTGACCCCGTTACCGGACGCGGCGGGTACATCGGTAATATAGGGGCGGGCTACGGCACCCAGATTATGGCGCTGTTTACCATGGACAAAGCGCCGGATATAAACATACCCGACCCCGAGGAGTTCAACAGCGCGTTGAATGCGCAAGGCGGTCAGCTAAACTTCCACAATGACCCGGCAGCGCCATGGACTGTCGAAACTTCGGGCGAAAGAACCTATGCGGCATCCGACATTGCGGGGCAGCATGGCAGATCGGCATCTGTAACCGCGAACTTTTATGGGCTTGAGGCGGGGCAGACGCTTTCCTTTGACTGGAAGGTTTCAAGCGAAGCGTCATACGATCTGCTGAGCTTTTATGTCAACGGCGTATCCCAGAACAGAATAAGCGGCAATGCCGGCTGGACAGGCGTCAGCTATACCGTTCCGTCGGATGGCGATTATATATTCAAATGGACCTATTCAAAGGATTCGAGCGTAAGCTCCGGCGAGGACAGGGGCTTTATCGACAATATAGCGCTTACGGGCGAGCTTCCGGACGACGAACCGGTAAATCCGGGCGGACCTACTGAGTTTGATGCGGCGCTTAACGCTCAAGGCAGCGATCTCAGGTTTATAAACCATCTCAATTATCCGTGGTCGGTTGACAGGACTGCGGACGCGGGCAGGATTTGCGCAAAATCCTCGATAGAGGGAAGCAATGACATATACACGCATTTCTATACCGAGATAAACGGTATGGAGGCGGGACAGGCGCTCAGGTTCGAATGGAAGGCTTCCAGCACGTTTTTGAGCGACCGCCTGTCATTCTGGGTCAACAACCGAAGAATCCAAACCCTAAGCGGGATAACGGACTGGGAAACCGTTGTGTATGAAATCCCTGAAAACGGCGACTATACGTTCAGCTGGCGCTATGAAAAGGACGTGGAGGGTTCCGACGGTAGGGACTGCGGCTGGATAGACAACGTAGAGGTGCTCAATAGTTACGAGCCTACGCCCACGATAGCGCCTGGGCCTTCTCAGGGGGATTTTGACGCAGCCATAAACGCTGATGGTGAATACAGGAGCTTTGAAAACGACACGGCCCGTCCATGGATACTGGATTCAACGGAAGGCGGGAGGATATCGGTAAAGTCGGATACCGCCGGCGTAGCGGGAGCGGAAACCTGGTTTACAATCGATATGGGAACAATACCCGCCGGCTCAATCGTTGAGTTTGACTGGAAGGTAAGCTCTGAAACGGGATGGGACAGGCTGTGCTTCACCGTAAACGGGATTACGTACAGGGTAGTTTCGGGCGAAGCGGACTGGGCGCGGCAAAGCTTTGAGGTTGAATCCGAGGGCCAGTATGTATTTGGCTGGAAATATGAGAAAAACTATTTTGAGGATGAAGGCCAGGACGCCGGCTGGATTGACAATGTTAAGATAACCGTCCCTGGCGGTCCGCTTGACACGTATACGGTTACCTTCGTTGACGGAGTAACCGGCGGTATAATCGGCACGGACGAGGTGCTTCCTGGAGAACCCGCATCCGCTCCGGAGCCGCCTGAGCATGATAACGGGATCATGCCGTATATCTTCATGGGCTGGGATGCCGATTTTTCTTCTGTAGACAGCGACATGACGGTCACGGCTCAATACCTGCTTCTGGGCGACGTAGACGGAAACGGAATAACCAACATCACGGACGCGACGCTTATAATGCGGCATATTGTCGGACTGGAACCGCTATATGGCGATGCGCTGACCGCGGCGAATATAAACGGCGACGCCAATATCAATATGACTGACGCTACGGTATTGATTAGGGCGATCTTAGGTCTTGAATCCGTTTTATAGTAATATTTAAATATTAAGGATGAACTTTGGGCGCGTCCCCTGCTAAAAGGAGCTCCGCGCCCATATTTTTTTGTAGTATTACTTCGAAATAAAAATGTTATGTTAATTTATTTAATTTTGTAGTATTGCTTCGAAACAAAAAAATGTTATGTTAATTTATCTAATAATGTTGGGGGGAGTATTTTATTATGAAAATCAGGGCGGATATAAAACGTAACGCCAAAATCGCCTTCAAGTCCAACTATTGGACAAGCGTGGGCGCACCTTTTCTGGTTGGGATTATATTAACGGTGGCAGCCAGCGTAGCGGCCCTCATTGCGGGGGTATTATTTGGGACCAATCTGATACATCTGGCTTATTACGGGGATGCGGAGCTGGCGGCTTCGCTTTGGCCGGCCTCATTGTTTATTTATTTATTGATAGCGGCCGTTCAACTTCCGTTCGCTGTTGGGCTGTCCTCGTTTTTTACAGCCAATTATAGGGGTGAAAAACCATCGCTCGAAATTCCCTTTGTACGCGCGTTCAGGGGCTACGGAAGAAATTTTGGCGGTATGCTTTATATGTACCTGTTTCTGACATTGTGGTCTTTGATTCCGGCCGGGTGTGCAATGCTTATAATGATCCCAGCGATAGCCGGATCCGAGATGATAGTTGTATTGGCCATATTGGGATTTTTGGGTTTAATTGTATCAATAGTGAATCTCATAATAAAGAGCTACTCGTACAGCATGACTAAGTATATACTGGCGGACTTTCAGCTGATCAAGGCAAAGGAGGCCGTGGGCATATCCAAGTTGATCACAAGGGGCCATCGCGGGCAGCTGTTTTTGTTTGACATGAGTTATATTGGCTGGTGGCTGCTTTCGTCTTTAACGTTTGGCATCCTTTGGATATTCTACGTCGCTCCTTATTATGAAACAGCCAGGGCGGGCTTATATACTGAGATCAAGGAAGAGGCTAAATTGAAAGGGCTGCTGTAATACGTAAAGCAGGCATATGTGAGCGGCCGCGCGGTACAGGACGGCAGGGGCAATAATTGCCCCTGCCGTCCTATATATATGCGTTTATGCACTTCAAAACGCAAATACGCTGTGCTATAATGCGGATATAACAAATATTTTGGAGGCTGGTGTTAAATATGGATAATATAAAGGTAGCGATCTGGGGATTTGGCGCTATGGGTTCAGGCATAGCGAAAGTGCTTCTCAACAAGCGCGGCGTGGATATTACAGGGGTGTGCGATATTCATCCGGAACGTGTGGGCAAGAGCATATTTAACGTTCTTGGAATGGATAGGGGCGAAAAAAAGGATGTAGTGATCATGCCCAACATAGAGGACGTGGTAAACGGAAAGAATTGCGATATATGCGTCATCGCTACCGATTCATTTACTAAAAAGGCATTTCCAAAGATTAAATATATTGTACAGCAGGGTGTAAATGTAGTTTCAACGGCTGAGGAAATGAGCTATCCAAAGGCTCAAGAGCCGGAGCTTGCCCGCGAGATGGATGAGCTGGCGAAAAAGCACGGCGTATCCATACTTGGCACAGGGATCAATCCAGGGCTCATGATGGACCTGCTGGCCATATGCCTTTCGGGCTGTATGACAGATGTGGAATCCGTAACCTGCAAGAGGGTTAACAGCCTTTCGCCCTTTGGCCCCGCTGTAATGGAGGAACAGGGCGTAGGCCTTTCAGTGGACAGCTTTATGAAAGGCGTTGACGACGGCTCGCTTGCCGGACATGTGGGCTTTGCCGAATCGGTTGGCATGATAGCGGAAGCGCTCGGGTGGAACGTTGAGAGATTTGAGCAGCAGATGAAGCCTATAGTTACAAGCGTTGACCGCAAATCGCCCTATGGATTTGCGGCGGCAGGCGATGTAGCGGGGGTTAACATGACCGGGCAGGGTTATGTGGAGGGCAAAGTAAGGATAGATATGTACCATCCGCAGCAGATCGAGCCAGAGATGGAGGGCACCCATACCGGCGATTATATAACCTTAAAAGGCACGCCGGAGGTAAACATGGCCATTAAGCCCGAGGTTGACGGGGGAATAGGGACCATAGCGATGTGCGTAAACATGATCCCTCATGTTATCAACGCAAGGCCAGGGTTAAAGACCATGCTCGACCTTCCCGTACCCAGGGCGATAATGGGCGATTTTAGGGATTATTTAGAAGAAAACTAAAATATACAGGCGGTCACAGGTATTTAATGGGGCGCAGACGGTTTGTTTACGCCGCTACTTAGATGCCGTGGCCGGCTAGGAGGCAATTATGGCGAAAAAAGGCGATTGGGTGCAGATCCATTCCATAGTGCTGCGTCCGGGCGAACGTGCCGCTGGCGTGCCAGAGGATACCGCGAAGGCGCCGCTTGAGATGTGGGTAAAGGGCTACCTTGTTTCCGATGCGGCCATGGGGGATAACGCTGAGGTTATCACAAGAACGGGCAGGCGCTCAAGCGGCGTGTTGGTGGACGAGGCTCCATATTTTGACCATGGCTTTGGCGTTTTGATTCCCGAAGTGCTGAAGATAAGCGATATGGTGCGTGAAATAACCTTCGGAGGCGGCTGCGATGAGTAAGGACAATAGCTACGGCGCGGTGATGGCGCGAAAAAATGAGATAATGCGTTCGGCTGTCGGAATGGACTATTCAAAATTTGAGAGCGGTTCCATTGCCTTCGACTACGAAGGAATGATGGCGGCTACCGGCTATACGCTTGACGAGATAATGCGCATACAGCGCATGTTCTCCGTGGGCAATACCCCCTTGATAGAGCTGAAAAACCTGACCACGCTGGCAAGAAAGCTTGCGCCAAAGGGCAAGGGCGCCCGAATATTCATAAAGGACGAGGCCTGCAACCCGTCCGGCAGCTTCAAGGCCCGCCGCTCGGCAACCAGCGTATATCAGGCTAAAAAACAGGGTTATAAGGGCGTAATAGCGGCAACCAGCGGAAACTACGGGGCGGCCGTGGCCTCTCACGCGGCTATGGCGGGATTAAAGTGCATTGTTGTGCAGGAGTGCTATGATTCGCATGGCGTAGGCCAGCCCGAAATTATAGAAAAGGCGCGCAAGTGCGAGGCGCTTGGCGCTGAAGTTATACAGCTAACCGTTGGGCCGGAGCTGTTCTATATGTTCCTGATCCTGCTTGAGGAAACGGGATATTTTAACGCATCGCTGTATACCCCGTTTGGAATAGCCGGCATAGAGACGCTTGGCTGCGAGATTGCCACTCAGTTCAGGGAACGTGTAGGGAGGGATCCGGACGCCGTTGTATGCACTAACGCTGGCGGAGGCAACCTGACCGGTACGGCAAGGGGCCTGAGAAAGGTCGGCTGCAGGGCAAGGATCATAGGCGCAAGCGTTAATCTTAAAGGGCTTCACATGGCGTCGGATGAGCAGTTTAATAAAAAGTCGTTTACCACCGGCCATACGGGATTTGGCATACCCTTTGCGACCAATCCCGACAGGTCGGACGTCCCAAGGAGCGCCGGCAGGCCGCTGAGGTACATGGACCGGTATGTAACGGTTACGCAGGGCAACGTGTTTTATATTACCGAAGCGCTTGCCTCGCTTGAGGGTCTGGAAAAGGGGCCGGCGGGCAATACCGCGCTGGCGGCGGCGTTCAGGATAGCCCAGGACATGGACGAGGACCAGTGCATCGTCGTACAGGAAACCGAATACACAGGCGCGGGAAAACACATCAATCCGCAGCTTACGTTTGCAAGGAATAACGGCATAGAAGTGCGATTTGGAAATCCTGGGGAGGAGGTTCCTGGTAAGAACATAATCCTTCCGGAGCATCCGGGCCTGATAGACGTTGTGGATGTGGACCTTGACCATATGCGCAAATCGCTTATACGCAACGCTATCGACGCTAACGGCGGAAAATATAATGACAATGATATAGACTACCTTGCGGAGGAAACGGGCGCCGACAGGCCCTACGTACTGGCCGCAATAGAAAAATTAGGGAGATAGAGGAGGCGCCATGAAGAGAAACGATGATTTTGAAAAACGGCGGGAGCACCTTGCAGGCCTCAGCGACAGAGAGCTTGAAGACAGGTTCTGGGAGCTTGCAAACATGTTGGTCGACCCTCTGCTAAAGATGGGCTACGAGTATACCTCGCCTTCGGTTGAACGATCGGTATTGTTAAGAATGGGCTTTTCATCCATAGAGGCCAAAGCCATAGTGGATGGCTGTGTGGAGAGAAACCTTATTGAGCACGGAGCGGGCAATGTTATTTACAGGCTTGCCAAATCAAAGGGAATGGACATAAGGGACGCGGGGCTTGCCCTGTTTGATGGAAAACTGTGGGACGATGCCCAGGGGCTATTTAAGGAGGTAAGCGGCATATGAGCGAATACAGACTTGACCCTAACAGGCCCATAGACGTTGAGGAAGTTCTCCGCGATCTTGAAAGCTACAGGCCGCGAAGGCGGGGCTGGACATGGCGCAAACCCGTAAAAGACCTGAAGATGGGGCCGTTTGAGTACCACGATTGTACGGAACCGCTTAAAGACGGCGTTCCGCTTCCGCCGGCACATTACTTTTCTGATATCGATCCTCAGCCCGCGCCCGTTATAACCACGGAAATAGCGTCGGGCCGGTTTGAAGACGATATAAGGCGCATGAGGATGGCCGCCCACCATGGCGCTGATCATATAATGGTTATAAGAACGGCGGGCCAGTCGCACTTTGACGGGCTGATAGAGGGTACGCCGCAGGGGATGGGCGGAGTGCCGATCACCAGAAAGCAGGTCAGGGCGCAGAGAAAGGCCCTGGACATGATAGAGGACGAGGTAGGCAGGCCTATTAACTACCATTCGTATGTGTCGGGTGTAGCGGGACCGGATATAGCCGTAATGTTTGCCGAGGAGGGCGTAAACGGCGTACACCAGGACCCGCAGTACAACGTAATTTACAGGAACATAAACATGGCGCGTTCCTTTGTGGACGCCTGCGAATCCAAAAAGCTGATCGCATGGGCCGGCATGGCGCAGATAGACGGCGCGCATAACGCCAACGCTACGGCGCGTGAGGCCTGGAAGGTGATGCCCGAGCTTATGGTCCAGCACGCCATAAACGCTATTTTTTCGGCCAGGGTGGGCATTCCCAAGGAGAACATCTGCCTTTCCACGGTCCCTCCCACGGCCACGCCCGCGCCATGCGTATACATGGATCTCCCCTATGCTGTGGCGCTGAGGGAGCTGTTCCATGAGTACCGCATGAGGGCTCAGATGAACACAAAGTATATCGAGGCCAGCACGCGCGAGGCAACCGTTACGCATGTGCTTAACATGGTGATATCCAAGCTCACGAGCGCGGACATACAGTCCACCATTACGCCGGACGAGGGCCGAAACGTACCCTGGCATATATATAACATCGAGGCGTGCGACACGGCAAAGCAAACGCTTGTAGGGCTTGACGGCCTAATGGAGATGGTGGAGCTCAAGGACAGCGGATATCTTCGCGAAAAGTCCAGGGAGCTCAAGGAACGAGCGGTGCTGTTTATGGAGGAGATGCTGGAGCTTGGCGGTTATTTTGCGGCCGTTGAGGAGGGCTTCTTCGTTGACTCGGGCATATATCCCGAAAGAAACGGCGACGGCATAGCAAGAAACCTGTCCGGAGGCATTGGAGCGGGCACTATATTCAAGCGCAGCAGGGATTATATGGCCCCTGTAACCGCCCATTACGGATACAACAACGTAGAGCAGTATGGCGGCGAATTCGCCGATAACCCGTCCGCGCTGATAGGCGGCTGCACGCTTGAACGGCCTGAAAAGATCGTCTATATCGACGAGCTGGACGAAGAGGACAATGTAATCAGGCGTATGGCCGACGTGAAAGAATTTAAGCCAGGTTGCGGCAAACTCCGTCCTGAGATGGAATGGCTTGCAGACGGCACCGTCATGCTGACTATGTTTTTCCCCGCTGAGAAGCGCATTGCGGAGGCAGCGGCGCTCGAGGTTGCGCGCCGGATGAATCTGGTCGAATGCGAGGTAATAAACCGTGAGATCATGCACAGCGCGGAGGGCACGAGAATCGAGGTCAAGGGCAAGGTCCCGTTTGCGGTTGACGTTGATAAACTCGTTATACCAAAGGAGCCGGAAACCCTCAGCGACGATGAAATAAGGGAATCGATATCGCATAAGCCTATGCGCATAGTCTGCGGCACGGTAGGGGAGGATGAGCATTCCGTAGGCCTTCGCGAGATAATCGATATAAAGCACGGCGGCATTGAGAAATATGGAATCAGCGTTACCTATCTTGGCACGTCCGTGCCGCCTGAGAAGCTGGTAAACGCTGCGATAGAGCTTGACGCGGACGCTATACTTGCCTCTACAATAATCAGTCACGATGATATTCACTACAAAAATATACAGCGGATCGACCGCATTGCCAAGGAGATGGGAGTGCGCGATAAGCTGATCTTTGTAGCCGGCGGCACCCAGGTAAGTCCGGAGCAGGCGCGCTACTATGGAGCCGACGAAGGGTTCGGACGCGGTACAAAGGGCGTTCATGTAGCTACCTTCCTCGTTAAAAAGAGGGCGGAGATGCTTAAAAACAAGGATTAAGGCAAACCGGCCGCTATAGTAAATTTATGGGCGCTAAGCCGTAAAGCACTTAGTTGTTTGGCCCTGCGCCCAGCGCATTTTTACAGATTGATGGAACTACTGAAATGAAGATAGATATACTTGTTGCCGAAATAGGCTCAACCACGACGCTTGTCAACGCGTTTTCCGGTATTGGCACGGATAATCCGCGATTCATGGGCCAGGGCCAGGCTTCCACATCCGTGCTCGACGGGGATGTCAGGATTGGCTTAAACGGCGCTGTAGAGGACCTTTGCCGCGGCTTGGGCGGGGATGTGGATTATGTTCAGATGCTTGCCACATCGAGCGCGGCGGGAGGGCTTCGGATGTGTGTGCATGGATTGGTGTATGATATGACGGTTCGCGCCGCGGAAGCCGCGGCATTGGGAGCGGGCGCCATCGTGCGCATGGCCACGGCCGGCAGGCTGAGCGATTATGACCTTGAAGAGCTTAAGCTTATCCGTCCAAACCTGATACTCCTCGCCGGCGGCACAGACTACGGAGAGCGCGAAACGGCCGTTTACAATGCTAGAAAGCTGGTGGAGAGCGGCGTAAGCGCGCCTGTTATATATGCGGGCAATGTACAGAACCAGGGTATAATACAAAGCCTGTTTGAGGGGTGCGGCATACCGTGCTACACAGTGGAAAACGTATATCCTAAGCTGGACATTCTGAACATCGAGCCCGCCCGCAGGGTTATTCACGCCGTATTCGAGAAACACATAGTAGAGGCGCCGGGAATGGGCCGTATACGCGAAATGGTAACGGGAAACATAATACCTACCCCGGGCGCGGTAATGGAGGCGGCACAGATATTATATGAGGAGCTGGGCGACCTTGCCGTTATAGATATAGGCGGCGCTACGACGGATGTGCACTCGGTAACAGCCGGTTCCGATGAGATCGCGTCGATATCCACCTCGCCTGAACCGTTCGCCAAACGCACGGTTGAGGGCGACCTTGGGCTTTATATCAATGCCCGAAATCTTGTAAACCGCATAGGCGTAAACGCGTTGAGCAGGGAGCTGGAATTGGACGTAACCAGCATTATGGAGCGCTATAAACCCATTCCCGACACTCCGGAACAGCTGATGCTCACCCAGCGTCTGTGTGCTATGGCCGGTGAAACAGCGGTTATCAGGCATACGGGATCATTGAGGTATATCTATGGGCCTTCGGGCAGGCAGACGATAGCCGAGGGCAAGGACCTGACCAAATTGAAATACCTGATAGGCACCGGCGGGGCGCTTACCAGGCTTCCGGACAGGAAAGCGCTTCTCAGGCGGATGGCCGATTGTAATAAGAACGGAATTATGCTGTACCCAAAGGCGGGCGAACTATCGCTTCTGTTCGATAACGATTATATAATGGCATCCCTGGGGGTGCTTGGAAAGAGTTATCCAAGGGATGCGGCAAGGCTTATGAAGAACAGCATGGAAATATGATAATGCCAAGGCGCATAGGACTTCACTGTAAAAATACAATACTGACTCGATACCCCGATTGGAGGGAGCTATGTATCCTAAACTAATAGTCAACCTTAAAAAACTCAGGCATAACCTCAACTTCCTGCTGGAGCAGTGCCATGGGCGGGGGATAACCGCATCCATAGTTACAAAGGTATTTTGCGCTGACGAACGCATTGTCGAATTGATAGATCACAGCGCTGTGGATTTCATAGCGGATTCGCGTGTTTTGAATCTTAAATCGCTCAATTCCTCAAAACAGAAAGTACTGTTGAGGATTTCCATGCCATCGGAGGCTGAGGATGTCGTAAGGTACGCCGATATAAGCATGCAGTCCGAAATAGCTGCGATACAGCGGCTTGCAAAGGCGGCGTATGCGCAGGGTAAAAAGCATAAGGTCGTGCTTATGATAGACCTTGGCGACCTGCGCGAGGGGATATTCTTTAAGGATAGGCGGCTTATAATGGAAACGGCCAGGGCTGTGGTGGAATCTGGCGCGTTGGAGCTGTACGGACTGGGAACAAACCTGACCTGCTATGGAGGAATACTTCCAGATGAGAACAATATGGGCGTTTTGTGCGATATTGCCCGGGCAATAAGGGAGAAATTCGGCATAGAATTGCCAATGGTTTCCGGAGGGAACTCCAGCAGCATGACCATGCTTATGGAAGGAAGGCTGCCTGCCGGAATAAACAACCTGCGTCTGGGCGAGTCGTTTGTGTTGAGCAACGATACCTCCACAGGTCTGCCCATTGATGGCATGCATTCGGATGCGTTCATTCTTGAGGCGGAAATCGTAGAGCTGCAGGCAAAGCCAAGCAAGCCAATAGGAAAAAGCGGAATGAACGCGTTTGGAGAAACGGTCCAATTTGAGGACAGGGGGCAAATGCTTCGTGCGATAATCGCAATCGGAAGGCAGGATGTTGACCCCGCTTCACTTAAATGCCTGGATGAAAACGCGGAGATACTAGGCGCAAGTTCTGATCATTTGATTGTTGACTTGACAAAATCAAACATGTACAATGTGGGCGACACAATTAGTTTCGTGCCGGGCTACGGCGCGCTTTTACGCCTGTGTACAAGCAAATATGTTTACAGGGAATACGTAAATTAATAAATTATAACAAAGGAGACACAACAATGCCCGTAAATCTTAAAGGCCGCCATCTGCTTACTTTAAAGGACTTTACACCTGAAGAGATCCGTTATATGCTTGATCTGGCTCATGACCTCAAGCAAAAGAAGCGTCTTGGAATACGCAACCGTTCGCTTGAGGGCAAGAACATCGTTCTGATATTTGACAAGACGTCCACGCGCACGCGCTGCGCGTTTGAAGTAGCCGCTTTTGACGAAGGCGCTCAGGTTACGTATTTATCGAACAGCCAGATGGGCAAGAAGGAATCGCTTGAGGACACCGCCAAGGTGCTGGGACGCTTTTATGACGGCATTGAATACCGCGGTTTCAAGCAGGAAGTCGTTGAACTGCTGGCAAGATACTCAGGGGTGCCGGTATGGAACGGCCTTACCGATATGTATCATCCAACGCAGATACTTGCGGATTTCATGACCATAGAGGAGAATGTTGCTAAGCCCCTGTCCAAAACGAAGCTGGTATATATCGGGGACGCGCGCAACAATATGGGCAACTCGCTTATGATAGGCGCCGCCAAGATGGGCATGACCTTTGTAGGCATCGCTCCGAAATGCCTGTTCCCGGACGAAAACCTTGTCAGGGAGATGCAGGAGGTGGCAAGGGAAACGGGTGCTTCGATAAGCTTCTCTGAGGATCTTGACGACGTTAAGGGGGCCGACGCGATATACACTGACGTATGGGTTTCAATGGGCGAAGAGGATCAGTTCGAAGAGCGTATAAAGCTGCTTGAGCCGTATCGCGTAACCATGGATGTAATGAACAAGACGGAAAACAAGGACGCGATCTTCCTGCACTGCCTCCCGTCATTCCACGATCTTGAAACATCCGTTGGACGCGAAATCCATCAGAAGTTCGGCATTACCGAGATGGAGGTAAGCGACGAGGTGTTCAGGGCAAAATGCTCAAAGGTGTTTGACGAGGCCGAAAACCGCATGCATACGATAAAGGCGGTAATGGTGGCTACTATAGGAAAATAAAAGAAGCTAAGGTTATAGCAGGGCTCCGTTGCCTGCGGGAACGGGGCCTTTATAATGTTTTTATTAAGCATTCAGGCTTAAGGAGCAAATAAACATGCACGAACCAACTATTAGATCACGCACATGGGCGGAGATAAACCTCGGCGCGCTCAAGCACAACCTTGGCATCGCAAAGGCTACTGGAAAAAAGGTTATGTGCGTTATAAAAGCGGACGCATACGGGCATGGAGCGGTGGCATGCGGGCGGTTTTTAGAAGAAAACGGCGCCGACGCGTTTGCGGTAGCATGCCTGAGCGAAGCCCTGGAACTCAGGCGGGCAGGCATAGAGCTGCCGATACTGATCTTGGGCTATACACCGGCGCAATACGCTGACAGCCTGGCCGCCTACGCAATAACCCAGACTGTTGTGGACGAACAGTCGGCCATTGAGATGAATAACGCGGCAAAACAGGCGGGAGTTACGGTGGAGGTTCATATCAAGCTTGACACTGGTATGTCCCGTACCGGGATTATGTGCCAAGGGGAAGCATTTTATGATTCGGCAGCCTGTTGCGCCGAAAGGATCTGCGAATTGGGGAACCTTAACGTTACAGGAATGTATACTCATCTTGCCGCGGCGGATTCGCCCGAAGAGATTGAATATACGCAATGGCAGATTGACAGCTTCACCGCTGTCAGGGATAGGCTGGAAAGCCGCGGCATAACGCCCGCGATATGCCACGCAAGCAACAGCGCGGCAATCATGAATAACCCCAATGCTCATTTTGATATGGTTAGAGAGGGGATAATGCTTTATGGTCTGTATCCCGACAGCATACCAAGGGTTACGGGTCCCTTAATGCCGGTAATGACGCTTAAGTCCAGGGTAGCTCAAATCAGAGAGTTTCCGGAGGGTACGACGGTAAGCTACGGCAGAACGTATCGGGCTAAAACCCCAATAAAGTGCGCCGTAATATCCGCCGGCTACGCTGATGGTTATCCAAGGAGGCTATCCAACCGTTCGCATATCAAAATAGGCGGGGTATCGTATCCCCAGATAGGCAGGGTATGCATGGACGTGATTATGGCGGACATTACGGGAGGCAGTGTACAGCGCGGCGACGAGGTAGTTCTATTCGGCGCCAAAGGAATGAGTCTGGAGGAAGTAGCACAGGAAGTTGGAACAATAAATTACGAAATCGCATGCCTGGTGACATGCAGGGCTAAGCGCGTGTATATAGAATAGCGAAGGAATAGGCTCTGCGCAAAGGCGGCGCAGAGCCTATTATCCGTATTAGCGTCAGTTGCGGGATTATAGTCCGCGCACCATTTGCTTATAATCAAACTCCTTATAGCCCTTTCTTAAATACAGCCTCTCCGCATCCGTGTTGTTCTTTGAGATTTCAAGCCTGAACCGCCTGACCGTACCGGAATACATATCATGAATAAAGTCAAGGTATTTCCCGCCAAGGCCATGGCCCCTGAATTGTTCCTTAATAAATAATTCCTCTATAAAAACTACAAGGCTGCCGACTTCGTTTGAATAAGTGATGGATATAAGGCCGTAACCGGCCGTTTCTGAGTCATGCTCAATTATATGGCACTTTGCGTATGGTGAATTGGACATTATTTCGCTGAAAGTGCGTTCAATATATTCTACGGGAATGCTGTGAAGCACAGCGTTCGATCCATAGAACTCAGTTGCCATATCAATAAATTCAGCCCTGTCCTTAAGCTCTAAATTGCGTATCATAAATCTACCTCTCTGTTTTCCAATATGGTCATATCATAACACCAAAGGCTTTTACGCATCAAGCATGTAATAAATCAGCGATATAAGGAGCTGATTTATTACATGCTTATATATAAAGACAGGAACGTTTTGCTCCTGCCTAACCGATGTATTTATATATTACCATATATCCAGTATCGCCTGAAGGATGACGAGCAGTATGACGCCAGGCACGCCTAACAACCCTGTAACTACGGCTGTAACAGGATTTATAACTATTGATAACCCGATAAAATCGCCCAAAAAATTGAATATAATCAGAATTACCGCGCCAATCACCGCGTTGATCAACAGGCGAAAAAGAATCCGTATCGGAAGTGAAAGTATCTTAAATACAAGCCATAATACAAGCAGTCCCGCACCAAATGCAAGAACCGAACCAAGAACATCCATTTCCAGTACCCCCTCCCTATAGAATATGATACCAAAACCATAGGGGCTTGGCAACCCCAGAGGCAGCTGATAGTATCTGTTATTGAAGGAAGTTATGTCGAATTAGACGAAGGCGTGTACAGACATGGTTCATCATCCAAGCTCCAGCATTTCGCCCGGAAGGCGCAGTGATTCGGAAGCCGTTGTCAGGATTTTGTCGATGTTAGGTTTTTTCCCCCTTCAAAGGCGCCGGATTTAGTATTTCCGCAGGCATATACGAAACCGCCGTTTTCAATCCTGAATATGCTCCAGTTTTCGCTTCTTTCCACGTAAGGGTTCCAACACCCTGTAGGAACGCTCCAGAAAAGCGCTCAATATTGTACTGCCGGCCGGGTCCCTTAAACAATACTCAGGGGACTCTCCGGACAAAACGCCCTCGATACGCCGTTCGTTATCGTATATAAACTCGAATTCATAGCTTTCATTATGGGGCCGCATGGAACCGATAACAGCGCCGGTAACATTGCCGCCATAGCGGCCGTCAACAGCATAGAGGCTTTTAACGCTGAACCTTGACAGGCTTGAATACCATATAGTCTTGAAACCCCTAAGGAAGCTTTAACGCAATCGTGGCGCGGTTCATCAAGCCTTCGTATTGCTAAACGAAACGAACATCGCGTTGAGACCGGCGATATAGCCCCCGTACAGCGCGAAAACAGGGTTGGAAAACCGATATGCCGTAGGGTTCGGCTTGACGACGCTCATCGTCAGAAGGTCCATAATCGGCCCCAACAGCGAAGCTGCGGCATATCACATGGTATATGGACACGATCATTGCCAGACACAGAACTCTTATGGCGGCAGATCTGCTTTTCACGGGGTTCAGCCCCTTCTTATACTGTTTTCTTCGCACATCAGAACATATACGGCGGATGACACCCTGTTGACCGCCCTGCACAGCTTTTCATTCGGTTCGCCGTCATATGCCGAGATAAGGGCGCGTTCAACATCCCTAACCCGCGTGCGTATAACGTTAAGCCATGACAGGGACAGCCCGTCCTCCGGCGATGGTATAAAATGCCCGCACTTAAAATATTTTTGCGGGTTATGCGACATATCGTGCAATAGCTCCATATCCCGCCCGGCGACGCATGGAAGTTCAGGCTCGCAGCGCCTTACATGCGCGCTCATTATCGCCATCAGGCACCGGTTTATGTCGCCAAGCGCCTCACATAGCCGGACATTCCCCTCAGAAAGCGCCAGCGCGGCCCCGAATCCGGTATCAGCCATGGCTCCATCAAGGAGACCGCGAAAATGTATCCGCGGATCATTCTTTCTCACCATTACGTCGCCATGCAGGCTTGTCATATGCTGCGGCTTATTGTTGTTTTCCATAAATCCTCCTTTAATTTACTGCGTCCATGAAAAAAGCGCGCCGAGCGCTAATATTCACCGCCCAGATAGGAGGCCTGCGCCTCGGTAAGCGTATCAAGACCAAGGCCCATTGCGGAAACCTTAAGCCGGGCGACCTCGTCATCTATGGATTCAGGCACATTATAAAGGCCGGGGGACAGCGTTCCTCCGCTGTCAATAAGATATTTTGCGCAGAGCGTCTGGATTGCAAACGACAGGTCCATTATTTCAGCGGGATGGCCGTTCCCCGCCACTATGTTTACGAGACGGCCGTCCGCGAGCACGTTTATTATTCTGCCGTCGGATAGCCTATAGCCGTGGATAAACGGTTTTCGTTCCTCCATGGATACCGCAAGGGCTTTAAGGTCGTTTTTATTGAATTCCACGTCAAAATGCCCCGCGTTGGCTACCATGGCGTTGTTCTTCATGACGTTGAAATGCCTGCCGGTTATTACATCCTTGCAGCCCGTTGCCGTAATAAATATATCTCCCAGAGGAGCCGCGTCGTCCATTCGCATTACCCTAAAGCCGTCCATAGCCGCTTCCAGCGCTCTATATGGATTGACCTCGGTGACGATTACATTTGCGCCCAGCCCCTTTGCCCTCATCGCTATGCCGCTTGAGCAATAACCATAGCCGGCTACAACCACGGTTTTGCCCGTTACCATATTATTGGTTGAATACATAATCGCGTCCCATACGGACTGGCCGGTACCATGTCTGTTATCAAACAGCCGCTTGCAATTCGCGTCGTTTACAGCCATCATGGGAAAACGGAGGGTGTTTGACGCGGCCCTGGCTTTAAGGCGGTGTATTCCCGTGGTGGTCTCCTCACACCCGCCTATTATTGAGCCGGCGTATTCCGGATGATCGTCCAGGAGGCTAACAAGGTCGCCGCCGTCGTCTATTATAATGTGGGGATGAAACTCCAACGTCTTAATCAGATGTTCCCTGTATTCCTTGTCGGTAGCGCCATACCATGCGTTTACCTCCATTCCCATATCGACAAGCGCGGCGCATATATCATCCTTCGTAGACAACGGGTTTGAACCTGTAACAGCCACCTCGGCTCCGGCGGCCCTTAAAGCCAGCGCAAGATATGCGGTCTTGGCCTCAAGATGTACGCATACTGATATCCGTGTTCCCAAAAACGGCTTTTCATTTTTATACCGACGCTCAAGCAGGCTCAATACAGGCATAAAGTCCTTGACCCACTCAATTCGCTTACGCCCCAGCGGCGCAAGGGATATATCTCTTATTGCGGACATGATTTTCCTCCAATGCTTATGAAATTACTTCGGCGGATGAAACGGAGATTGGCGTTTAACCATCCTTTTTAATACCCGCTCCAAAATCTATTTCGCCGCAGATGTTCGTATACATTATCCTGCGTATTTCCTCCAAAGCGCTGGTTTGTCCCAGCGCCCACATGAGCTTTGTAACGGCCGCCTCGGTCGTCATATCATAGGAAGGGATTATGCCGGCGTCCTTCAAGGGACGGCTAACCTCGTAAATATCGGGAGTGGACGGCTCATATAGGCATTGCGACGCCAATATTACGATAATTCCCTGCTCCATGAATTTTACGAGTATCTCGGTATGATCCCGCCTGAAATTATGAACTCCTCCCAGACCGAACGCCTCTACGACTACCCCCCGGATTCCGCATTCTGAGATCATGCCAAGGAGGTTGGCGCTGGTACCTGGCACGAGCTTGACGAGCGTTACGCTGGGATCGATATCCCGTGAAAAGCTGAACTTGCCGTCCGTATGAACGCTGTGGAGCTGTATAAACTGTCCGTTTACAACCGTCCCAATATATGGATAGTTTATTGATTCAAACGCGTTCAAAGATGTCGTATGCGTCTTGACTGCCCTGCAGCCCAGCATTATGGAGCCGCCGAAGCATACGTAAACACCGCCGCCAGCTATTTCTCTCGCGGTTATCACTGCGTTTTCAAGGTTTTTCCTCCCATCCGAATCAGGATAAACGATCGGGTATTGGGCGCCTGTAAATATAACGGGAATCCCAATGCCCCTTAGCATAAATGACAGCATGGAAGCGGTATAAGCCATTGTATCCGTGCCATGTGTTATTATAATTCCGTCATACTCCTGGGACGAGGCATAAACAGCCTCCGCAAGTATGCGCCATTCTTCGGGCTGTATATTTGAACTGTCCATGCTGAACAGGTCCATGCATTCGATATTGGTTTTGTCTATATCCACAAAATCCAGCAGATCGTCCGCAGCCAACTCAGGGGTTAGGCCTCTGGCGGTAGGTATGCAGGCGATGGTGCCGCCGGTGGCGATCAGGCGCAGCTTGCGCATATTGGCCTCCAAGTGTTTTTTTATAATTATAGCATCTTTATAAGAATGAAAAAAGCGGTTTATAATTTAGATTGTCGTATAATGATGATTAGAGTTGTACAGGGTGATAGTTTACTCTTGAGAATATTAGCTGATGACATTGTTTAACAGCATGGATGCAACCTTTGTATATTTTAATTCGTCTTATCAACAAAGAAGATTTTTGGAGGACATAAATATATGAAAAAAACTGCGATTATATCGTCGATTCTCTGCCTTTTTGTGTTGCTTTCAGGCTGCGTACCTTCCGAGAACGGGCCTGAACCAACGAACGGCGGGACTGAAAATACTCCTTCCCCAGGTTCCCCCGATAAGCAGGCAGCCCCCAACGAAGACGCTTCGGGACTGCCGCCTGAGCGTACGCTTGTTCCAATGATAGGCATGGATGATCCTGACAACACGATAAATCCGGAAGGAAAGGATGCGATTGAGTTTGAGGCAAAGTATATAAGAACGATCTACCGTGAGGGCGACTATCCAAAATGCGTTGTTATATCCAGCGAGGATGAACTAAAAAGGTTTATTGCCCAAGACGGCGGGGTTTCGACGATGGGTGAGGGCGAATCCGCAACCCCGGGCTATTCAAATTACGACGATGCGTTTTTTAAGGATAACATGCTGCTCATTGCCACGACCAGCTATACAAGCGGATCCATAAGCCAGGAGGTTGTAAGCGTAACGCTTGAAAGCGATGGATATCATGTGTATATAAAAACAATCCCGCTTGAAGGAATGGGTACTGCGGACATGGCTAACTGGAATGTGGTAATAGAGCTGGCAAGGAGTTATTATCGCAGCGATACCGCCGCGTTTGCCCATATGGTTAATAAAGATAGCGGTCTTAGCTAGAAATAAATTAACACATGGATTTTCATGACGCAAAATGGATTCGGATGGATTTGTGATAGTATAATAAAGGGTTATCCACTATAATAATCCGGTATACGGTATACCGGATTATTATTTATATATAGGCCATTGACACGCAACTTAAGCTCTGTTAACATGGAAATAAATAACTAAGGAAGTTATAGCAATGGACGAGCTTAAGGATTTGCGCGAAGTATCCCGTTCGGCGGAAAAGATGAACGTCAGCTTTTCACGCCTTATACATACATATAATTTATGCATGATACGTATATTGGACAAGTACGGCCTGTACCCTGGCCAGCCTCAGGTGCTGTTTGCAGTCAGCGCTGAGGATCGCCAGATGACACAGAATGAGCTGGCGATCCGTATGAACGTATCGAAGGCTTCTGTAGGCAAATCGCTGTGCCGGCTTGAAGAAGCGGGCTTTATAAAGCGTGTGCGCGACAAGCGTGACAGTCGCTGTATACGCGTTGCTCTAACAAAAAAAGGCAAGGAATATGCGCGATGGTGCGAGATTGACTTTGAATTGCTCTATACAACGATGCTTGAATGTTTCGGCTCAGATGAACGCGATATGATTCCAGGACTGATAGACAGGATGAACGCCTGCCTTGACGGCCTAAGGCAACGCCTTGAAAATTGATATAGGGAAGAATGTGTTCAGGACATTTTTTTACTTACGCTATCAATCGGCGCTAGGGCAACAACGTCTGCCGGATTTCCGTACGGTTTAATAGCTTAAATACTTCTTTAATTTATATTATTTCATCACTGACAAACAATAGATAACATAATGGAATTTTCTATGAAAATATTATTAAAAAATATCACTCGGCTCTTAAAGCGGAGCCAGACACGAATTTTATAAATACGCTGGAATAAAAAGTAAAGGCCGGAGGTCTCCGGCCTTTGATCCCTTATTTTATGCCATAACGTTTCTTGAAGCGGTCAACGCGGCCACCGCTGTCGATCAGCTTTTGACGTCCGGTATAAAACGGATGGCATTTTGAACATATTTCAACCTTCAGCTCGCCCTTAACAGAGCCGGACAGGAAGGTTTCACCGCATGCGCAGCGAACTACGCTTTCACCATATGCCGGATGCAGATTTTCTTTCATATTTTTTTCACCCCTTATCTTATTGCTGAGCGCAAGGCGATTAGCCGCCTTCCTGCTGCAGATGCGGGCGAAAGCACATCACCCGAACACTGCGCTATTATATAACAAGCTTTTTCTTTTTGCAAGCGGTATTTCGCATATATTTATAAGCGTGCCAATTTGGAATTTGGTTAATTGTTTAGCGCAAAGGCGCGTATCTTTAACAGCGGTTTTCAATTTTTTATATATGCCTCCGGCGGCTTAGAACCTTTTTTGCAAAAAAGGTTCTAAGAACTCCAAAAAACGCAAGGGGAATAGTATAGGCTTGTGAATATCACCCCAATTTTACAATGCCTCAGAAAAGATAACTTGGATACATCCCCAAAAAGTATAATAAATCAAGAATCAGCGGCATGCACGCCGGCCTTTTGCCACCTTGATAGCAAAGGATGACAATCCAAGCAATAAAAGTCAAACGCTGTTTTTCGGGATTCCAAAGGGGACTTTTTACAAAAAGTCCCCCTTTGGCGGGGTATGGGGCGGCGCCCCATGAAAATAGCCTGATAGCCGCCCGCAACCGAAGGCTCGCTTTTTGCGGGTTGCTCCCGAATAGTGCTGTACAGCACTATTCGGGAGCGCCTATGGCGATTTTGCGGGTTAACCCCACATGGCGCGGCTGTGCGCCGCGCCCTTTTAGAAAACAAATCAATTCGTTACGCAAGCTTTTCCTTGTCAAATCCGTTGAGCCAAGCTGTTGCCGTTTCCGCAACCTCTTTAAGCGCGCTGTCTCCAAACGGCGTTTCAAGGCCCGCCGCCTCGACGAGTCCGTCAAAGGTTTTGGTTCCGGCAAAGCTTACCAGCTTGAAATAGCGGTCCCATGCATTTGCTTGATCCTTTTGCATTAGCGCCCAGAATTCAAGCGCCACAGTCTGAGCTAAGCAGTAATCTATGTAATAGAATGGCCTTTCATAGATATGCGACTGCCTCTGCCAGCCCTTGCCCTCGCCGTAGAACGGGATTTCATCGTCAAGAGCCATCCAGGGCATATATACGCCAAGTAGTTCGCGCCAGGTTTCGTGGCGTTGTTCAGGCGTCATGTCGGGGTTTTCATATACAATGTGCTGGAAGTGATCCACCATAGTGCCATAGGGTATAAACGTTATGGCGCTTGAAAGGTGATGATAATAGAATTTATCGGTGTCAGGACCAAAGAATCCTTCAGCCCAGGGCCAGGCGAAAAACTCCATGCTCATCGAATGGACCTCGCAGCTTTCGAGCGTGGGGCTTTGGTTATCCATTGGGAATATATCGCGTGCGGTGAATGCGGCAAAAGCATGGCCCGCTTCATGCGTTATAACCTCTACGTCGTGGGCGGTGCCGTTGAAGTTTGCGAATATAAATGGAGATTTATACAGCGGGAAAGCCGTGCAGTAGCCGCCGCCCGATTTGCCCGTGCGGCTGAGAACGTCCAAGAGCTCGTTGTCATACATAAAGTCTATGAACTCGGCGGTTTCCTTTGAAAGCTCATGATAGAATTTCTTGCCATGCGCCAGTATATCGTCGGGGCTTCCCTGCGGCACCGGATTGCCTGAACGGAAGGTAAGCACCGCGTCGGCGAAGTTGAGCGGATACCTAAGACCCGTACGCTTAGCCTGTTCACGGTAAAGCTGGTCTGCAATGGGCACAATATATTTGCGAACGGCTTCACGGAAGCGGTCAACATCCTTGGCCGTATAGCTGTTTCTCATCATGCGGTAGTAGCCCAGCTCGATATAATTCTTATAACCCATCTTTTTAGCCATCTTGTCGCGCAGGTGGACCAGCTTGTCATAGATATCGTCCAGCTTCTGGGCATTTTCCACATAAAAGCCGCCTTCAGCCTTCCATGCGGCCATCCTCTTTTCATCGTTTACAACCTGCTTAAAGGGCGTAAGCTGCGAAAGCGTACGGTCTTCGCCTTCAAAGGGGATCTGGGCGGAGGCTATCAGCTTGTCATATTCCGTTGTAAGCTTATTCTCCTCCTGCATCTCGGGAATGATTTCGGGTGAAAACGCCTTAAGCTGTATCTCAATGTTTTTAAACATCAGCTCGCCGTACTTCTCAGCAAACTGCGGCCTGAACTTGGACTCGTAAAGCGCCTTTGATAAATCCTGCGCTATATTGTTAACCACAGGTGAAGTCTCATCCAAGAACTCGATTTCCTTATCGTAAAACTCGTCGCGCGTGTCTATGGAGTGGCGTACGTAGGCAATGGAGAAGGCGGTATCCACTTGCGCGGATATCCTTCCGGATTCGGCAAACAGCTCGTCGGCCTCCTCAAAGGTAGCCGCATTATTAAGCTTTTCGATAATTTCCTTAAAATCTGCCGTAAGCTTCTCAACATCTGGCCTTGAATAAGGCATTTCGCTGAATTTCATGTGATCCTCCTTATTGGATGTTATTAAAATGATTATAACTTAAATTCAAATTTATAACAAGGTATTTAGGGGTATGTCCATGTATGCTCACAATAAGTTGACATTATATTCCGCTTTACATTTCATGATTTACAATGGTATAATTGATTAGAACAAACGTTCCAGGAGGGATCGCGTGAAACGGTATAATAAAGCAACCCGTGTACTGGTGGATTTTGATACGCTTGGCCAAGCAAGCCCCGTATTTTTCATAGCCTCATGCGGGGAGCGCGCAAAGGTAAGCCGTGTAATTTCCGTAGCTGAGGAGCGCTGGGGATACAAATCATTTATACGGTTTCGTATAGAATTTAATGGGCGGAATGCCGAACTTTGTTGGGATAGAAGCAATGACAGGTGGTTTTTGACCAAGGAGGGCGCATGAGCATACTTCATGTGGATTTAAACTCGTTTTATGCGCACTGCGCGGTGCTCGGCAGCGAGGGGAAGTATACGTTTGATACCCCCCTTATAGTTGGAGGGGACCGCCAGAAGCGCCACGGCATAGTGCTTGCGGCCACTTATCCTGTAAAGGCTATGGGAGTATATGCCGGCATGATGCTGAACACGGCTCTGGCGCTATGCCCCGGAGCGATTGTGGAAAAAGCGGACTTTAACGCATACATGCGCTACTCAAGCCTGTTTATGCGTATAATACAAGATTATTCACCGCTGATAACGCGCTATGGAATAGACGAGGCATATTTGGACTATAGGGGCTGCGAACACCTTTTTGGAGACGCCGAGCAAGTAGCTCATATAATAAGAAAAAGGGTTAGAGATGAGCTGGGCCTTACCGTGTCCGTAGGAGTAGGCGACAATCCGCTTATGGCAAAGATGGGTTCAGATTATAAAAAACCGGACGCTGTTACCATAGTTACGCCGGAATTCTGGACTGGCAGCATTATGCCCCTGTCCGTTGGGCGCCTGATATATGTGGGGCGTTGTGCGGAGCGCCGGTTAAGCTCCATAGGCATTCATACCATAGGGGAATTGGCAAGCGCGCCCGAGGGTATGCTGAGAAGCATGTTCGGCATAGTTGGCAGGCAGATGTGGTTAAACGCGAACGGCATTGACGACACCCGTGTTGGCGAGACGGCTGCTCAAAAGAGCATAAGCAGTTCTATCACGCTTCCAGGAGACGTCAACACCCTTGACGAGCTGTGCACAGCGCTTCTCGTTCAGATGGACAAGGTGGCGTACAGGCTTAGATCAATGCGGATGTGCGCACAGAGCGTAGGCGTATACGTCCGCTATAGCGATTTTAAGGGTAAGGGAAAGCAAACGCGTCTGATTTATCCCACGGATGTTACCGAGGAGCTGTATGTAAATGCCAGACGGCTCATTGCGCCGTTGCTGTGTGACAGGCCAATAAGGCTTGTGGGCGTCAGAATATCCTCCCTAAGCGGAGGAGGAGGACAGATATCAATGTTTGAAGACCTCAGGCACGAACGGCTTAGGCGTATGGACACAGCTGTAGACGCGATACGCGACCGGTTTGGAAGAAATATGATACTGCGTGGAAGCGCTCTTATGCATAGTATGGGCTGCGATCCGGAAACCGAAGGTTTCACCCCATTTGACAGGAGGGGTTTTTGACGGGCTGTATTGGATTAATTAATATAAAGTGAAACATTTTTATAAAATACCGTAAGATTTAATAGACGTATTATAAATAGTATGTTATAATGCAAAATATAAACATATGACAGTATAAAATATTATTTGTGGGGATAGCGCAATGAAGATTATATTATTGCGGTTAAGGCCAAGTTCAAATACAGTATTACCGATTACTCATAAACATTTTCTCCAGTCGGCAATATATTCGCTTTTATCAAAAAATCTCCAATACTCTAGCGGGTTGAATGAATACGATTTTAGTTATGACAGCTATAACTTCAGGTTGTTTACTTTCAATAATTTAAATAAGAAAAGAACTGCAGAGGACAGGTTAGTGAGGTTCGAAAGCGACTTTGAATTTGAGGCGCAAACGCTTGATAAGAGGTTTGTAAATATCATGATTGAATCGCTTCGTGAAAGCGGAGGAATCCAGGGATACAATATCTTTTGTGAATTGATCAATCTATCCATATTCGAGAGACAGATATACAGAAATAATCTAAGGATTGGGATGCTTACTCCGGTTACTGTATATAAAACCGGTGAAAACGGGAAGACAATCTATTTCATACCTCTGGACGATGAATTTATAAATCTAATCAATAAAAATTTCTATAATAAATATTTAGCCGCCTACGGGCATATGCTAGGGAGCGGCGTTTTTATGCACCCCGAATTGAAAGGCTTTCCAACTCATCTGAAATTTCTTTATTATACGGGCATGGTAGCGCGTAATTCACAAGGGCTTGGAGTGCTTAAGATGTTTAGTCAAGGCAAGATGTGATTTTTTAAGGAGGTTCTATAATTATATGGAAATAGCGAATAAAACCAAAAAATCTACTGGCCCCAAGGCGGTTTCAGGTATCATATCCATCATATGCTGTATTGCTTGCGCTGTTATTATTGCAATCGTTACATGTTCCGCAATCGGGGTGTGGACCATACATGACAATACAATAAGAATAAGGACGATTGAAGATAAAATAAAGAGAATTGAGGCCCAACTTCAGGACGTTGAAAATAATTTTATTGCCGAATCCGAATATGAAAGGGTAATTGCCTTTTTAAAAGAAGAGACATCACAGCACAGAAATTTTATTGAACAGCAGCGGCAGCAGCTTATTTGGCTGGTTGGCGCTATCGCTGCAATCGCTGTTGCAATGCTTGGGTTTTTAGGATTAAAAAGGCGCAAGGATGTTGAAAATCTGATCGAAGAAAATTATAAGGAGTGTATTGACGGCCGTGTAAACCGGCAAATAAACATATTGCTGGGCGGAGAAGAAAAGCGTGAATACCTTGAATCATGTGTCAACAAGGAATCCCAAGCGAAACAAAAAGCCATCCTTTTCCTTCGAACAGGTAGTTGTACTCAGCTGTCAGAGGTAATTGATTCTTTGAAAGAAATGGGATTCAATAAACTCAAAGACAGAATCATTCCAGCGAATGCATCGCCTGATTATTTGAAGGAACTTATAAATAACGAGAATGGGGGGACGCATATTATAATATATGAAGTCGGGGCCACATCCAGTCAGGCTGAAAGGTCTACATACGAACTAATTTCGAAAATTTGTGAAGAAATGAAAAAATATTGCATTATTTATATTAAAGGTCGTATAGAAGGAACATTGGGTACTACTACGAGTTATTCAAACATGATAGTAACGGTTTATGAGAGATTGAACACACTTTTATACTCTATACCAACTATACCAGAGGACTGAGGCCTTAAACCCGTATAAAGCAAAAACTCAACAGGAGGTGGGATATGAAATCGGGTTACTATAATAAAACGATTATGGCGGCTATGTTATATGACATAGGATAGGACTGCTGGAAAATAAATTCCGTACGGGGTCCATTGACGAGAACAGCGCGCTTTTGAGCGGCGTACATCTAGACATAGACGCGCTTAAACGCATGTTGGAAGGCGGGTCCGGATATGAACACCATAGCGCGATACCGCGCAGGGTAAAAGGTATATCGCTTTCCCTGAGCGGATAGGAGTGTGAAAGGGCATCATCGTCAGTGTCTCAGCCGCTGTGCAGAGTATTTTCATATGCGGATCCTGGCCTCTAAGGAAAGCAAACCGGCGCCTCAACATTATAAGCCGGTTCCACTAAACATTGATAAGATACGATTTTTGTAATGGACAGCCATAACATATCCAGCTGCGGGTTCGCAGAACTTATAAATGCATTTAATGCTGAACTTAAAGTGGGTAGCTTGTAGTATTTAATAAGATATTTACGTGCTCCTTAATGGCTCCAATCCTATCTATATAATGGTAATGATATGATAATATAACTGTTGATTTATATGAATATATCTATCGGACAAACAGTCTGAACCCTGCCATTGCCTTAACCAAGTTTTTATAAGACTTAAAGGACAATATACGATAATCATCGACGAATAAACTCGAAGCAAAGAGATTCGAAAACATCCTATTCTTGAGGTTATAATATTTAAAAATGTTGAGTTTGCTAAGATTGTCATTACCTATAAGGAATACCGCCTTCAGTCTATATATAGCTGCATTTCGCATTAATGTACCCTTGTCAACCGAGGGTAAGTGTATTTAAGTATAATAATTAAGAAGCTGCTGTATCCGGGCAAGCGTAAATAATAATTCTAAACCTTGCGGCATAATCGCCTGGGACCGTTAATTCGGAGGGCGGCGGATCGCATGGATATTGTTGAGCCAGTCATATGAATCCCATATAAGCCATACGCAAAAGATTATGAAAGCGTCTCCGCTTGGCCATTGCGTGTAATACCCGCCGCCGTCCGTGAATAACCATATATCAGTTAAAGGATGGAGGGGTAACGTGGTACAGAAGAAACAAAAAGGCGTGGGCATTGCTCTTAACATGCTGCTTGTTCTCATTATAGCGGCATTATATTTGGTGACCTCGCAGCCGGATATGCTGCCGGTTCCCACATCTGGAAGCCCAGTATACAGGGGGGAAGCGTCGGAAAAACTATCCTTGCAGTGGATTGTGAACTACAATGCCAAGTCGATGCATGATATACTGGATAAATTGAAGGAGCACGACGTTAAGACTACGTTCATTGTAAGCGGTGAATGGGCCGCGGCCAATCCGGCGTCACTTATGAGGATGGCTACGGACGGCCACGAAATAGGGACCATGGGAAACAATCCTTATGAAGACGGCAATCTTTCGTGGGTCATGCAGGATATAACGGACGCTGCGGGCATAATAGAGTCTATAAGCGGCATAAAACCGAAAATATATTATTCGGGAAGCCGGCGAAACTCCGTATCATCCCGCGCGGCAAAAAAACTAGGGCTTACGCATGTCATGGGCACGGTGGACCTTCTTTGCGCCCAGGGTACTGCCAGCGACATAGTAAAGCGCGCCGAATCCCTTGCACAGGGCAATATAGTTTTGATGCAGCCTACGAAGCAGGCAGCCGAGGCTTTGGACGGACTGTTTGAATTGCTGGAAAGTAAGGGATTGCATGTCGTGACGACAGATGAGATAATAAATAATGGGTGATTATGCTATAGTCGGTTTTGACTGGAAGTTTAAAGAAAAATCACGAAATGGAGAACAGTAGATGAACATATTTGAGGACAAGCTGTCAAATGGGGTACGTGTCGTATCGGAAAGGCTCAAGGATTACCGTTCGGTATCCATCAGCTTATGGGTGAAGGCCGGCTCCGTGGACGAGGGCGAGGGCGAGGGCGGCATTTCGCACTTTATTGAACATATGATCTTTAAGGGCACAAAGAACCGGACAGCTTCGGAGATCGCCTCCCAGATGGATGCGCTGGGCGGAAATTTAAATGCCTTTACATCAAAGGAATGTACATGCTTCTATGCAAAGGTGCTGGACGAGCATCTTCCCCTGGCTGCGGACATGATCTCGGACATGGCGCTGAATTCCAAGCTTTCAGACGATGATATTGAGCGCGAAAAGGGTGTGGTCGTTGAAGAAATAAACATGGCTGCCGACAGTCCCGAGGACATAGCCCACGAATCTATAGTTTCTCTGATGTTTGAAGACGATCCCCTGCAAAAACCCATACTGGGTACCACGCAAAGCGTTATGAGCATGACAAGGGACGATATGATCAACTACATGGCTAAGCGTTACGTAGCCGGAAATATGGTCATAGCGTGCGCCGGCAATTTTGAGCGGGAAAGCCTTATTGAAGTCCTGGAGAAAAGCTTTAAGGACGTATCTATCGCCAACGCCGTACAGGATCGGAATTATGGCAATATGAGGCAGAACAGGGCCATTAGATCCATACACAAGGATATAGAACAGGTTCATATATGTTTGGGACTTCCGGGGTTTCCAATGGATACAAAAGGCCAGTATCCATTGGTAGCCCTCAGCAACATCCTTGGGGGAACCATGAGCTCAAGGCTGTTTCAGCGTATAAGGGAGGAAGAGGGCTTGGCATATTCGGTTTACTCATTTCCAACATCATACTGCACGGCGGGTTATTTCGGGCTTTACGCGGGAACCGGAGACAAGCAGGCGGAAATGGTAATCGACATAATGATGGAGGAACTATACAGGCTTAAAAAGGATGGCTTAACCGATGCCGAGCTGAGAAGAAGCAAGGAGCAGCTGAAGGGAAGCTATATACTCGGCCTTGAAAGCACGTCGTCTCACGCGTCAGCCATAGGGAAATCCGCCCTGCTCAGAGGCAAGGTAAGCTCAGAGCACGAGGTACTGGAGCGCGTACAGTCCATAACTATGGACGATATAAACGGGATAATACCCAAGGTGCTGGATTTTAGCCGCCTGTGCACTGTATTTGTGGGAAAGGACTGTGAGCGGCTGGTTGGCAAGATGGATGAATATAGATGAATATAAACAATAAGCTCTGGGACGCTGCGATTATAGCCGCAGGGTCCCAGAATTGCAGCCGAAAATTTTCGTACATGTACGTCCAAAGCACTGAAAGCGCTTTATCTAAGAAGCGTTTTTTTAATCTGCTATAATTGAAATTAACCGTGATGCAAGCTTTAATCATTAAAATGCTGACGCCAGACTAAATTATCATGCTGAATATCAGGAACGCATGGCCCTGCCGGGCGAGCAATTCCAAATGTTTTGTAAGTTTTCTGTGTACATAGCTCAATAGCACTTTAAAAAACACTTTAATTCATATAAAATATTGTAATTAAGGGCGTTAAACTGTCGTGAGGCAACGGGTTTTAGAAGCGGCTCTCAGGGAATGAAAGCCGCATCCCGCCCGTGGACGAATGGAGGTAGCATGACTAAAAGGACCAGATTAAAGCTAAAGCCAAAGTTTTACATATTCATCGCTATGGCGGCGGCGGCAGTTATTGGGCTGCTGGTATTATTCATACCGGGGAGGAGCTGGGGCGTAGTTTCATACGGTAGTTTTGGAACGAACAGGGATGTGAGCACCGCAATAATCAGGGACGAGGAATCCATTACGGTAGAGAAGTATGACAAGTTGATATATCTGGCAAAGGAGGGTGAGCATGTAGATATAGATGCTCCAATAGCCCAGGTATTAAAGTGGGGTTACAGCGATGATATGATGCAGTCGCTCCTTCAGATTGAAAGCGAAATATATAGGAAGCAGTCAGAGCTTATGTCCGGCGTGAGCGACGCGGACCTTGACAGCATTAACGCTAGCATTACTGTGGTATTAAGATCAATACGGGAATCCGTTATGCAGAATTCAGGAAAGGACCTTCTGGATCTGGAACTAGAGCTCAAGCGCCTCTTGAGCGAGCGTAGCCAAAGGTTGAAGGACAAGGTATACGCCTCAGAAGAGCTCTCCTCCCTCTATGCCGAGGAGGAAATACGGCAGACTCAGATATCACAATGGTCAAGCAGCATTGTAGCTACAAAAAGCGGCAAGGTAAGCTTTTATTTCGATGGGTTTGAGCAGGCGCTCAACGCCCAGAAGCTTGATATGATAACCTCTGACCTGGTATCGCGGGCCTTAAGCGGAACGGGAGCCGGTTCTTCCCCCGAAGACGGCTCGGCGCTTTTATACAGGCTGGTGCAGGACGGCGAATGGTACTGCGCGTTTTTAACCAATGCTTACGACCCTCTCAGGGTTGTCGAAGGGGAGGCGTATTCAGTTGTTTTCGACGGGTTTTCAGCGACCTACAGCGGTATCGCGCTCGCACCTGTAATTTCAGGGAGCAAAGTTGTAAATATACTCAAGTTTTCTATGGAATTGGGCCCGTTTATGGGTGTCAGGTCGATAAAGGCCAACGTATCGATTGAAGCGTCGGGAATTAAGGTTGATGAGGATGCGCTCCGCGTCCAGAAAAATTCAGAAGGCATATACGGATCGCCGTATATCGAAATAGACATGGGCGATTCCAAGGCCGTCGTGGAGGTTGACGTGCTTGGGATAGAGGGTGGAAAAGCTATTATAAGGCCGAAAGAGGGATCGCTTGCGGAAGGCCAGCGCTTTGTCAAGCCGGGCGTCAGCCTGTGGACCAAGTTGAAGGAGGCTATAACAGGATGATTGACGTAAGGAGAAATCTAAACGAAATAATGGGAAATATTGAAACGTCAGCGGCGGTTTTTGGAAGAAATGTGGAGGATATAGAACTAATTGCCGTAACAAAGTACGTAGACGTCTCACGGATACAGGCCGCGGTTGACGCGGGTATTTCAAACATAGGAGAAAATCGTGTTCAGGAATTTCTCAGCAAGCTGGACTTTTACGATTCGCTAAATTTACGAAAACATTTTATTGGACAACTCCAAACAAATAAGGTAAAATATGTGACAGGCAAGGTAGCGCTCATACAATCGGTGGATAGGCTTCCGCTGGCGTCCGCGATAAGCAGGCGCGCGGCGGAACTCAACATTGTGCAGGACGTTCTAATTGAGGTAAACATTGGAAACGAACCTCAAAAGGGGGGCATATCGGCCGACGAGCTTACCTGTTTGTTAGAAACGGTTTCAGCCATGCCAGGCATTGCGATAAAGGGGCTGATGTGCATACCCCCGGTAATGGGCGAACCGGAAGCGCGGAAATATTTTTCCGCTATGCATAGGCTGTTCATTAAGCTGAGTCAGGATAGGATAGAAGGCGTGGAGATGCGATACCTATCCATGGGCATGAGCGGGGATTACCGCGTAGCTATTGAGGAAGGGGCAAACATGGTGCGCATAGGCACGGCATTGTTTGGCGGCAGAATCTAGCGCGCACCGGCATCGCATACATATATACAGCGGTAATGCCGGTAAAACGACTATTTCTCCAAGCGCCGAAACAAAAGATTGGAGGAATCATCATGGCAGGTAAACTGAATAAGTTCCTAAAAAACATCGGCTTTGCCGAGGATGAGGAATTCGACGACGAGGATGAGTTCGAATTCGAAGATGATTATGAGGACCAGATCGAAGAGCAGGCACCCGTACATTCCTTCGGCAAGTCCAAGAAGGCGCCTTCCAGGGCTAATGTGGTCAGCCTACCCACAGCAGCCCAGCAGAAGGTCATAATCTACTGCCCAATCGGCTATGAGGATACGAAGAGTATTATCGATAACTTCAAGAGCCGCAAACCCGTCATAGTCAATATGGCGGAAATGGCTGAGAGCGATGTGCAAACCGCTCAGAGGATTATCGACTGCATAGCAGGAGCTATATATGCTCTTGGAGGAACCTTGAAGAAGGTCGAAACGGGAATATACCTCATGGCTCCTATAAACTGTGAGGTGGTGGGCAATGGACCGGCCCAGCCGGACGACATGCCGTAAGCGGACTGTCCGCCGTAGGTTTGGAACATTTCCGAATTTGCGGCGGATTTGTTTAACTTAGAGCGTGCTCAGGACTCAACGGATTAATTCGATTGGTTATCCATCGTATTGTGCGGTTTTGCCGTTGACATGATTTGGAAAGCGGACGTATGAAAAGAAAAAATATAATTGACAAAAAGTTTTCAAGTGCCTTCAGCGGATATGACAGGGAGGAAGTGGACGGCTTCCTGGATGAAATCATACTGGAGTTTGAAAAGCGCGAAAAGGCATACCAAAATCTTCTGAATGAGCTAAACAGGAGAGGCGGGCGGCAGGACCTTTCGGCAGCGGTCGTCCCTCGGGCGGACTATGACGAACTCCGACATGAATTGAATGAGCGAGAAGGCGAGTGCCACGGATTGAGAGTCGAGCTTAAGGCCCGTAAGGAGGAACTTGATAAGCTTAAAACATATCTAAAGGTATTGGCCAGAGAGCTGAAAAAGTACAGGTCGGAATGAGTGTGGGAAGCTTTTACTCGTATATGTTGATTTTCGGGCAAGTTGCAAGGAAGGTACTATGAAACCCTTTATAGAATTTGATTCTCAGACAGGGAGAATTTATAGCTGAGAATGAGGGCGCATAACCCATATCTCCTTGTAGAGCCGCCTTTTCGATGCATATGAGAGGAGTACGGAACTGTTGAGCGGCTCCTCTGTGGCCAGCTAGGAGAATATTTTACAGGAAAAAGGAAGCGTTTCGAGCTTCCGCTACTGCTTGTGGGTACGGATTTTCAAAACAGGGTATGGAAAGCGCTCATGGGTATCCTGTATGGCAATGTAATGAGCTGTTCACAGGTCGCCGCAGCTATATGTATGCCAATGGCCGCACGCGCTGTAGGAGGGGCCTGTTCAGCGAATCATTTGCTCATTGCGGCGACCTGCCACAGGGTGCTTAGGAATGACGGAGGTCTCGGCGGATTTGCCGTTGGGTTGGAGCCTAAACGATATCTACTGAAGCTGGAAAATACATTGGCCTAAAAATGGAGTTGCAGCCTGGGCATAGTAAGGAGGCAAAATAACGACGGACGGGACAATCAGCAAATGCTTTAAACAGCTTATGATAAAGTTGTCTGAATAAAATTTCAATACCATAATAAAAACAGTATTGTGTTTTGAGGTATTGTGAAGTCAAAAATTATAATAATTCGCATAATTGCTTGTTTTTCCGACTTATGGGATTTTGATTTCAAGCACTGAAAATAGTGTTTCGACGTCCATTTGACGCCAATATTTTATAATGACTTGTAAACAGTTTTGGGACGATATAAGCACAAGCACCATTTTCAGAATAGAAGTCAACCGTTTTTTCAAAGAAGATGTTATATAAAACAACGTAGTTATGTTTGATAATTGAATTATATCATAATTAACTTCATTTTCTATGTTAATCCAGAGTTTCACATGTATAACCATTTTAAACATAAAGAGGGTTTGGTACATTTCCCAACAAATCATTTTTACGCAAGTGCGTCTACACTCTTACTATGCAGTCCTTATTTCAAGTCATATTCAGAAGCTTTTATAAACGTCTATAAGAAGATATCAGGCATTCCTTCTCTGTTCATTTAATAAAAAATATTTTAATGTTAAAGTTATAACTCACTTTAAATAAAAAAGAACCTATATCCGATTCATATGAATACAGGCTCTTATCCAAATACGCTTGCCAACCGTTAATGGGTTTTAATCAAGAACCAGCGACGGAGCTGCATATACGCGCTGCCCAAGCTCGTTGTCAAGTGAATAAAGCCCCTTTGGGTCGCCGCCGAACAATTCAAACTTCGCTATTAGGTCGGATGCGTTCTTTTCCTCTTCGCCCTGCTCCTTTATGAACCAGTCGAGAAACTGCATGGTACGGAAGTCCTTTACCTGATATGCGGCTTCGTATATATCGTTTATCAGGCTTGTTACGTATTTCTCATGCTCAAGTCCATATTTAAGGGGATCCGAGAAGCCGCCATAATTCTTGTCGGGCTTGTCCACAGGCATAAGGTTTACCGCGCAATCATTGTTTTGCAGATACCTTAAGAACAATAACGCGTGATCCCGCTCTTCCTGCGCCTGAATCATGTACCAGTTTGCAAATCCGCTCAATCCCTTGCTCTCATAATAGTTGGAAAAATCAAGGTAAAGGTATGCGGAATAGAATTCCTTATTGATCTGTGTATTCAACATCTCGGCAACTTTGATATCCATAACTGCCACTCCTTTCAGTTCCTATATTATTATTATAGTGCCATAATCTGTAATTTCAATGTCTATTGCTCATTTAGTTAGTATTATGACTGGGATATATAATTTTATCCATAGCTTGACGGGAAAGCCGCAGAGGCATAGACTCTGCGGTTCCCCCGCACGCCTTATGACACAAACCGTATCAGAAAGCCTTACCCAGGGTGAAGCCCTCCTTTTCAAAGACGGTTTTGACCTTTGTCGAAAGATTCTTTACAAACTCCTCGTTCGTATCGGTTTTATCAAGCATGGTTATAAGCTGTTCGGTTACTTCGTTGTTATTTCCGTTGGACAGCATCTTTCTTATCATATAGACCGCGTCCAGCTCCTCCTTATCAAGAAGAAGGTCGTCCCTTCTGGTTCCCGATTTATATATGTCTATTGCGGGGAATATGCGCTTTTCAGACAGCTTGCGGTCCAGATGTATTTCCATATTGCCCGTGCCCTTGAATTCCTCGAACACCATATCGTCCATACGGCTTCCGGTTTCCGTAAGCGCGGTGGCAATAATGGTAAGACTGCCGCCGTTTTCAATATTTCTCGCGGCGCCGAAGAAGCGCTTGGGCTTATGCAGAGCTCCAGGATCCATGCCGCCTGACAGCGTTCTTCCCGTTGGAGGAATGGTAAGGTTATATGCTCTTGTAAGCCTTGTTATGGAGTCCATAAGCACGACAACGTCCTTGCCGTGCTCAACAAGGCGCATTGAACGCTCCATAACCATCTCCGCCACCTTGGTATGGTGCTCGGGCAGCTCGTCAAACGTCGAGAACAAAACCTCGCCCTTTATCGAGCGCTTCATGTCCGTAACCTCCTCGGGGCGCTCGTCTATAAGCAGCACGATAAGGTGCACGTCCGGATGATTTGCCGTAATCCCGTTGGCAATATCCTTTAAAAGCGTTGTTTTGCCCGCCTTAGGCTGGCTTACGATCATTCCGCGCTGGCCTTTACCGATTGGCGCGATAAGGTCTATCAGGCGTATGGCAAGATTCTGACGGCTGTTCAGGTTTTTCGTTTCCAGCGTCAGCCTTTCGTTTGGGTATATTGGAATAAGCTCGTCGAACGGAACCCGGGATACCATATCATCGGGTTTATCCCCATTCACCTCGTCAATATAGAGCAGGCCGAGGTAACGGTCGCCGTCCTTTGTCGGACGGGACTTGCCCTTAACATAGTCGCCTGTGCGAAGGCCAAACCGTTTTATCTGAGCTATGGAAACGTAGATATCATCGCTCCCGGGAAGGTAATTAGCGCATCTGAGGAAGCCGTAGCCGTCGGGAAGAACCTCGAGTACTCCCGCAACGTCGGAACAGTCGCCTGAATTTAAAAGCTCCGTTACGGCTGGGTTACGGCCGGCTATATAGTCGCGGGGAACATAGCCCTTTGATACGCTGTCGTCTGAAGTTTCTTCATACACGCTGTAGGAATCGTTTCTTCGGTAATCGTAATTGTTATTGGGCCTATAGTTATCGTTTCGGTAATAGCCGCCATCCTGCCTGTAATAGCCGTCCTGCCGCTGATAATCATTGCGCTGCTGATATCCGCCTTCACGCTGATAATTGTTATCCTGGCGGTAATAATTGTTTCGGTTTTGCTGATCATAGGGCTTGCGCTGATAGCCATCCTGCCTGTAATAATTGTCACGCCTGTTTTGATTTTGCTGATCATAGGGCTTGCGCGGCTGATAGGCGCGGTTATCCCTGTTGTCCCTATAGGCTGGCTGCTGATATTGAGGACGGGTGTGCTGCTGGGGATACGGCTGCCTTATAGGCGTGGTCTGGACCGGCGGTTCGGGATAGTTAACGTCGTAATCCGCGGATTTGATTGATTCGGAGATTTCGCGAGGATCGTTAGGCTGTACATCGATGACAGCCTCGTCGTCCTCAGATGCAAATTTAGAATCAATCGCTCCTTCAGGGGCGGTAACGCCTCCTGCCATTATAATCTCAATAAGTTCAGCTTTGCGGTATTTAGTGACCGACTTGACGCCTTGCAGTTTCGCAATAGTACGAAGATCCTGCAGGCTCTTTTCGAGTAGCATTTCTCTGGTCAATTCTTTTTTCTCCTTATATATAATTTTTATTTATTTAGTTAAGAGGAATTTCCTCAGATTAAAAAATGAATTATGATAGTATGTCTTCCTAATCTTCTATTATTATCGTAAACATGGATTAATCATATACCTAAAACGAAAAATCGGATTGTCTGCTTCACTATAAGCGCAACAAAACCCCTCTATAATTAACTTTAAACCACTATAAAAAGTATTACATTGTGCCAGACATCCCTATTCGTCCGTTCCATACTTACGTAAGTATTCTAAATGATTAAATTTCCAATGTCAATAGGCCCAAGGGCTCGAATTTAACAAAAATATAAAATTTTATGAGCTTTTATTGACCGCATTCAATTATGGTATAATTAACTAAATAAAATTATCATTGTCAGCTTAGAGCAGTGATATAACAAAAAATTTGCAGGAGTTAAATATGATAATTGATAGCGGAATTGTAAATGACTATCTGAATGATAATGAAATCAGCGGGCATTGGCTTTTTAGTTCAATAGAAGAGGGCCGGCAACTATTTGTTAAACCCCGCGCTTCGCTAAAGCCGGCTGTCAGAGAGGTGATGACGGAAATCAATCATAGCCTGGAGGATTTTGTCCCGTTTAATCGCGCCCTTTACAGCGATTTATTCCCAAACTGGCAAAGCGTTATGAAGAGGATAAACGTTTTGCTTGCCGTAGGGTGCCCGCCTCCGTATGACGCCATGGTAAGGGAACATGATGGAGAAGAGTTCGTGATTTTTGACCTTGTAAGATTTAATGCGTATAAAGAGGAGGGCAGTGATTTAGTCCGCCTGGCGCGCAGCCTTATCACTCACGAGAGCGCCCATGTATGCCTTCACAACAGGCACCGTCCAACAAAGGACGATTATATAAGCAAGCTGAAGTATATTACTTTTGACGAAGGATTTGCTCATTTTGTATCGTTTGCGGAAGACGTTATGTCATTTGATTTTACGGATGTAATATCAAAATATTATTTAAAATCATTATGCAGGCTTAAATGCGCCCTGGATGAAACCGACGCTGAAAAAAGAATTTCATTATTAGTCGAGGCCAACAGCGGCGGCTATTGGGACAAATACGCGGCCATAAGCGGAATGCTGTTCCTGGCCCAAAACAAAGCGCATATAACCGAAATATACAAAGGCGGCGCGGATGGGATGTTTGTTCGAATGGGCATTATATAACTCATCCGGATTAATGGCTGCCAAAAACAGAGGTTTTATAGAGGCTAAGGTGACAAAAACGCCCCCTTGGCCTCTCGGATCAAATTTTCTTTAAAAATGCGCCTGCAAAATGTCGAAGCATACTTTTTTTGCTTTTGCCGTAATAATCCGTCCACAACAACATATCTTTAACCATACGCGGGTTCAGGGCATGACGGAACACGCATACATTAAAAGGACAAGGAGCAAGCGTATGGTTGACAGAAGTATAATAGAAGGTTCCAATTTAAGGCTGAGGGCGCACTGTATCCATATTGACAACAGGGAATTAATGAGCGTTACAGGCGTAAAGGATGTCCTCAACTTCAATGAACAGGAGGTTTCGCTTGTAACGGAGGCGGGGGAACTGCATATTGAGGGCAATGACCTTCACATAACCAAGCTAAACCTTGACGATGGCCAAGTCGTGATTGAAGGCGAGCTCATAGCGTTGGAATACGCTGATCTGCGCGAAGCAAAGGGCGGTTTGTTCTCGCGTATGTTTAAGTAAATGGATTCTACGATCTCCCAGATACCCATATTCCTGGGAACTATATACGGCGGAATACTCATCGGCGTTCTATATGATGTGTTCCGCCTGTTGCGCATACCGTTTCGCAGTGTAATCATAATCGGAATATTGGACGCGTTATATTATGCGCTTGCGGGCGCCCTTTTCGCGGTTATGCTGCTAATAATAAACGAGGGCGAGTTTCGCCTGTACACAGTAATAGGCGCCCTTATTGGCGCCCTGTCGGAACAGTATTTTGTAAGCGCGCTGATACGTGACACATTGTGCAGACTAAAAAACAAGCTGTTTCCGCCTAAAAGGCATGGACAGCTTAATAAGACGAATTCCAACAGGTAAGTGTTCTCTTGCCTGATTTCAATATGCATACCTGCCAGCAATTGATTGCCAGATGGTTTAAATAGCTTGCCATGCCTACAATATTCGAGCTTATTTTCGGGGTTCATAATTATTTAACTATTAAAAAACCTTGCAAAACGAGATAAAATGAACTAGACTATTTATATATATCATTTTATATCAAGGAGATGGCATGCTTGATGGCGCGGTCCCGTAAAAAGCGTCTAACCTTTATATTGCTGATAATGTTTGCCGCTGTCAGTCTTGTTTGCGTTGTCCTGATCATCATTTCGTCGCAGCTTGCCGCTATGGACAAGCTAAACGCTGAATACGAGGCGCTTCAGGAGGAATATAACTTTCAAAAACGGGAAGAGCAGCAGCTTGAATTCATGCTCGACTATGTGAAGAGCAACGACTATCTGATTCAATATGCTAGAGAACGCTTTGGCTTCGTACTGCCGGATGATATAATTTTCGATATAGAGGAATAGTAAAGTTGGTTACGAGGGCCGCTATTGTTGATATAGGCAGCAATTCGTTGCGCTATATGGAGGGAGTATGCGACGAGGGTGTTGTGCGCTCTTATATAAAGCTGCTCGTTACAACAAGGCTTGCCGAGGGACTTTCCCATACCGGAAGGATTAAGCGTGAAAATATGCTCAACAGCATAGAGGTTTTGTCAGAATTTAGAGACAGGGCTTCTAAAAATGGGCTGCCGGTTTACGCATACGCTACAAGCGCGGTGCGCGATGCTGAAAACGGCTGCGAGTTTATCGCTTTGGCGCGGAGTTCCGCGGGGATAGACATTGATCTGCTGTCAGGCAAGAGGGAAGCCGAGTACTCCTATATAGGAGCCGCTGGCGGACGCGGGGGCCTTATAGATATTGGAGGGGGGTCGTTCCAGATTGCGGCGGGGCCGGACAGGGCGTCGTATCCTATGGGATGCGTACGCGCAAAGGACTTGGTCCATGCCGAAACGGCGGACGCCGGCTTTTTGACGCAGCGCAAGGTCCTGGAGTTAAAGCTCAAAGAACTAACAGCCATATATGCATCGGAAAAAGTGGATACATGGACTGGAGTCGGGGGCAGCATAACTACGATAGGCGCGCTGAGCGCCGGCCTGACGGAATACGATAGCAGCATAGTAAATAACGCTGTTCTTACAAAACAAAGCGTTGAGACGATGATATATGACCTTGAAGCGATGGGCGAACGCCGCGAGGCGCATCCGCTGTTGGCGCAAAGGCACGACGTTATCCTTTATGGAGCGGTAATTCTGGCATTTTTGATCGATCTATTGGATATAAACAGCATAGTCGTCAGCGATCGGGACGGCATGGAGGGCTATCTCATGGCCTTATCCGCCAGGGCTATCTGACGCATGGCTTCACGCATTAACAGCTTCCATGTAGCCTGGGACGCTATAGCTCCACTTCCGCATCCGTGATCCAGATTAAAACGTTTCACGTTAAATTCGGTCTGTTCGGAGAATGTACCGGTGACCCCGTCTCCCACATAGCCGCATAACCTGAGCGCATCCTGCAAAAGCAGTACGTGCACTCCACGCATCCCCTTATTGAGCGATGGATATCCAGCTATTTGGGATGTGGATATATTGAGCGCGGCTTCAATCCACGAAGGCGCGATATAAGGTGGGGCTATACGGTCAAAGTCCTTCATTTTAAGGCATATTGAATGAAGTTCACTGAGATCGCTTTTGTCCATGCCCCCGCCCATTATGATTGAAAGCCCCGCGTAATGAGGCGAATGCGGCGCGCGCAGGCCGCTTTCAAGCCTTCTGAACGCGAGATGCGCGGGTATGGGAGCTCCCCAGATGTGGCAGCAGGCGTCATAAGCCTCAAGAAGCCTTCTGTCAGTCCATGCAAGATTCGTGCGGGCGCTTCGGACAAACGACCGGAGACGCACGTTTGCATATCTGAGAAAGGGGAGGGGGGAGTCGTCCTCATTCAGACAAATGAAGCCGTTTTGCCTGTGGTCATAGATAAGCAAAGAAGTCATGCTATATATTATGGCAAGCCAACCCCTGGCGTGAGGGGAACGGTCAAATATAAATTATGGCCCCGGGCAAACAGTATGTTATGACAAGGCGCTTAAGCTTGATATGGCGTCAGCGGCCCAGAATAACAGCCAATTTACCTAAGTATAAATATCGGGTAAAAGCCGTTGGTTTTATAAGGTATTATACAGCACCTTCATCGCCGCTGGATATTTGATGCTCGGTTATCTTTTGAAGCTTTCTGCGCATCTGGCGGGTACGTACCCCCACAAGCGTATCGAGATCCCTATTTACCTGTTCAATGCGCTCCTGAGCGGTATTGAGACCGTCCGCAAAGCGTTCAAACTCCGACTTAACCTCGCTGAGCACTTCCCATACCTCGCCTCCGCGCTTATGGATAATATAGCTTCTGAATCCCATCTGCATGCTGTTTAACAGTGCGGCCATAGTGCTGGGGCCCGCTATGCATACGTTGAACTCACGCCTGAGCGTCTCAATAAGGCCAAGCTTTGCGGATTCGGCGTACAATCCTTCGGTTGGCAGGAACATAACGGCGAAACTGGTGGTCTTAGGGGGGTCGATATATTTTGTGCATATATCCTTGGCCGACACTTTCAGCGCCTGGCAAAGGGCGGCGCCCGAGGTTTTGACAAGCGCTGGATCGGCGCTTTCGTACGCGTCCATCAGTTTTTGATACGCCTCAACGGGGAATTTTGAATCCACAGGCAGGTATACGGTATCGCCGTTGTCGCCAGGAAGCTTTATGGCAAATTCAACCTTTGTATTCCGCTTTATAGCCACCTCGCGGTCAAATTGCTCGGGCGCCAGGATTTCCTCCAATATGGCCCCGAGTTGAATTTCTCCCAGGATACCCCTGGTCTTGACGTTGGACAGCACCCGTTTAAGGTCGCCTACGCCAACGGCCAGCGTCTGCATCTCTCCAAGGCCTTTATATACCTGCTCAAGCCGTTCGTTAACCAGCCTGAACGAGTTGGTCATCCGTTCGTCAAGGGTGCGCTGCAGCTTTTCATCGACCATCCCCCTCATCTCATCCAGCCTGCGGTTGTTGTCCTCCTGCATGCCGGCGAGATGCCTGGAAACAGCAGCGCGAATGTTGTCAAGCCGCTGCTCGTTTTCCATTGAAAAGGTCTTAAGCCGCTCTTCAAGCTGCCTGAGAGAGGATTGGGTGTTGCGATAGGTGGCTTCCTGTATTGAGGATAGCGCGCGCTCCATGTCGCCCAGTTTTTGGGCGGCAGCGTCGGCCGAGGCCCTCTGGTTTGATGAGAGAAGTTCGGAAAGAAGCCTAATTGAATCATTAAGCTCGCGGCGCATCCCCTCCTGACGTAAAGTCAAATCGCGAATGACCTGTTCAAACTGGGCAGTGGAAGCCGACCTATCAGTTTTACCCTGGTTTAGCTTGCGAAGAACCAAAACGGAAATGATCAGCGCCGCGGCGGAAATGGCCGCTGTTATGTACAATACTACTGAATCCAAGCTTTTCCTCCATGATGAATGATTTGCTATAATTCTACCACGGGTCTTACTTTAACGCAATTTGACGTGTTTTGGCTTATTTTAACGCCAAAGAAGCCTGAATCAAAATGTAAGCGGGATTTAAGTTCGAAAAACATTCGGAAAATATTCCGCCGGACTTACAGCAAAGCGGGACATTTATAGGCATGAAATCATCCGTGCGCATATGACTAAAAGACCATCCAAACCCGATGTTTTAGAAGGCCTTTATCATCAAAAACATTTTATATTGCAGGTGGGGAAATCACTTCGCCGCCAATTTAATGGCAAGCTGGGCTTTTTTTCGGTCGGCAGCGTTTCTGTGCAGCACGCCTTTATTGACGGCCTTATCCACGGTGCTCACGGCGCTAAGATAACAAGCGTTAACGGCTTTTTCATCGCCTTGTGTCAAAGCGCTGTCAAACTTCTTGATAGCGGACTTGACGCCGGACATGATCATGCGATTGCGAAGATTTTTTTTCTGCGTAACGCCAATGCGCTTAATAGCGGACTTATGGTTTGCCAAGTAATTCACCTCCCGAATAAATTTACAACGCAGTCCAAAACCTTGGACGCGAGACTCGAACAAACGGCATTATAACACGGGCAGAGCCGAGATGCAAGCGAAAACGCCGTTTTTTTTGTCTTATATTATCGCAGCTGGCGGCACATACCCGCATAAACTGTGGGATTGGCATCAAAACACCCCGTTATGGCAACACTAAATACCGAATTTCAGCAGGAAACAGGAGGTTACCTATGGCACGAAATATATATACAGATCTGGCAATGGAGGCAAGAGAGCTGAATCCAAGCATACCTGGCATTGAAGAAACAAACGAATCAAAGGGTGAGATAGGCGTTTCAAGGATTCGGGTCATCAATGACCTGGCGGCACAGAAGCTTTCAAAGAAGAAGGGAATCTACGTAACGCTGGACGCGCCCGAGCTTGTAAACAGGCCCCTTGACCTGTTTGAAGCGCTGAGTAAGGCCGTGGCCGAGGAGATAAAGCAGCTTACAGGCGGCCTTAAGGATGAAGCGACGGTGCTGGTTGTGGGGTTGGGAAACCGCTTCATCACTCCAGACTCCCTTGGCCCGCGGGTAGCGGAACAGGTATATGTAACACGTCACATTACCGAATATCTTCCAGACGCCTTTGACCACCCCATTAGGTCGGTATGCGCGATAGCGCCCGGCGTGCTGGGCGTGACGGGCGTGGAAACCCTGGAGATAATCCGAGGCGTAGTTGAGCATATAAAGCCTGACCTTGTAATTGCCATTGACTCGCTTGCTGCTAGGAGTTCAGAGCGAATCAGCACGGCGGTGCAGATTACAGATACCGGAATAAGCCCGGGGTCGGGGGTTGGAAACACCCGCCTTGACATAAGCCCAGAGGCGCTCAACGTACCTGTGCTGGCCATAGGCGTTCCGCTTGTAGTCTATGCCAGTACGGTGGTACAGGACGCTATTGAGCTGATGGCCGACGAAACGGGCCTGCATAACGATGAGGAACGCCTTAAGAGCCTTGCCGAGAAGGTGATAAATGAAAAACTGGGGCCTATGATCATGACCCCTAAGGACATTGACAGCATCGTAGGGGATATGTCGCGAATAATTGCGGACGGAATAAACCTGGCCATACACGACGCTAATTATGACGAAATACGCTCTTTGATAGCATAATGCGGGTCGGCAATCGCCGGTCATGGCTTCAATGTCGTTTGCTTTCACGTTTATCCCTCTGGGAAACTTACAAAAACGCTTGTTATTCGGGCGGCCAATGCGGCCGCCCGTCCTGTTTTATTAGCGTCCTTTGGGTAAAGCCTTATTTTATTTGCGTACAGGCCGGATTTGAGATATAGTGTAGGATATGGATACTAAGCTCAAAAAGCATGTGCATCTTTCTCCGAGGCTTGAAGCGATAGCGGAAATGCTTTCGGGCGTTAATAATGCGGCCGATGTCGGATGCGATCACGGGAGGCTGTCGGTTGCGCTTGTTCAAAGAGGGATCGTGCATCGCGTAAGGGCGAGCGATATAAGCGAGGTATCGCTGAATAAGGCGAGGCGGCTGGCCAGAATATGCGGCGTATCCAGCGATATCCGGTTTGAGTCGGCGGATGGCCTGGAGTTTCTCACCCCTGGCGAGGCGGATGGAATAATTATGGCGGGCATGGGAGGCGAGCTGATCGCTAAGATGCTTGAAAAGGGCGGCGAAACGGCGCGCCGCGCGAAACGCCTTGTACTGCAGCCAATGCGAGGCGCAGAGGAACTGAGGTGTTATCTGAATCAGAATAATTATGATATACTCGACGAGAGGCTTGTGTTGGATTCAGGAAGGATCTATCAGGTCATATGCGCGCATGACGGAACGCCCGAGCAATGTCCGCAAGGATTTCCGGAGGACGCGCTGTATATAGGCTGGCGCATGGCCGTAAACCGCGATCCATTGCTCCCAACGCTTATCAACTCGTACAGGCTTGGAATTGAAAAAAGGCTTGCCCACGCCTTGGCGGCGGGCTCAAGACCGCCCGCGCTTATAATCAAACTGAAGCAGCTGGATGAAATAGAGGCATTTATGGAGGGTTATAATGATGAAAATTGAAAACTTTTTGTCAGTATGCGAAGCCATGGCTCCAAGGGCGTTGGCCCTGGATTTTGATAATCCGGGCCTTTTAGTCGGCCCCGATCATGATGAAATACATAAGGTGCTGGTTGCCCTTGACTGCACGGAAGCCGTGGCAAGGGAGGCTGTGAATTGGGGCGCTGATCTTGTTTTAACGCACCATCCAATGTTCTTCAGTGGCATAAAGCGCTTTACGCCATGCGACCCCGGCACATCAGCGGCTTATATATTGGCTAGAAACGGTATAGGGTTGTTTGCGGCTCATACAAACCTCGACGCGGCGCAGGGCGGCGTGAACGACGCGCTGTGCGGGGCGCTGGGCGTTATAAACACGCGCGTAATAGGAAATGAAGGGATTGCAAGAATCGGGGCGCTTTCGGAAAGTACGACGCTGCGCGGCTTTGCAGCCCATGTTCAGGAAAGGCTTGGCGGCAGGGTTCGTATAGCGGGCGCTCCGGATGTGGCGGTGGCCCGCGTCGCCGTTATGGGCGGCTCGGGAGGAAACGACGTAAAGATGGTGCGCAATGAGGGCGCGGACGTCTATGTTACGGGCGAGATAAAGCATTCTCAGGCGATAGAGGCGATTCACCTCGGGCTAGCCGTGATTGAAGCAGGACACTATGAAACGGAAAGAGTTGTTCTGCCGTCCGTTATTTACCGTTTACAGGCATTGACCGATGGTGTACAATATAAATTGGCGTGTTATGACGCATCCCCATTTTGGTCGCTTTAGGGACGATTCAAGATAAAGTCCCGTATAAGCAGGAGGTAATGATTATGAACAGCTTTGACGCTTTGTTGAGCTATCATGAGGCGGAAATGAAACTTACCGCTTTGGAAAAGGAAATAGTGACGTCCCCGGCTAGGGTGCGTCTCAACAAACTGCGCGGGATACTTACAGAGCAGCAGAAGCTGCTTTCTAACATTCAAAAGCAGGTTGACGCCAAAAACAAAAGCTTCGAGGAGCTCGCCGCTATGGCCGACGAGTTTGAACATGCGTTTGAACTTGAAAAATCGGATCTTGACTTGATGATGGAAGACGAGGAATGCACCGCTGCCGAAATGAGCGAGGCAAGGCGCTCACTGGAAGCGCTGCTGTCAAAAATAACAGCGGTAAGAAAAGAACTGTACGACACCATCGCATGGCTGGATAGGGCGGCAGCCGAAGCCAAAGCCATATATTCAAAGGGGGCCAAGGCCAACAAGGAGTATAACCTCATATATAAGCAGTGCGAAGATGAGTTTGAAAAGGCTAAGCCGGACATTGAAGCGGCAAAGGCCGAGGCGGATACCCGTGAAAAAGGCGTCGCGCCTGAACTTGTAAAAAGGTACAAGACGATAAGAAAAAAACACGCCGTCCCACTGGCCAAGCTGGAGGGAGAACGGTGCGGCGGATGCAACATGTCGCTTCCAACTACGGTTGTGCGTTCGGTCGTGAGCGGGACTGAGATAGTGGAATGTGAAAACTGCGGAAGGATACTATATTCCAACGCATAACGCCGGTGAATATATTGCCGGATGAATTATAGATCGCGACGCGAATACGAGTAAGCTATGTGACCGCATACGGCAGGGCCCGTATGAGGAAAGTCCGAGCTCCATAGGGCAGGGTGCCGGATAACACCCGGTGGAGGCGACTCCAAGGAAAGTGCAACAGAAATAAACCGCCCCAAACGATAAAGAGCGAAAATGTCCGTTTTTAGCGTTCGGGGCAAGGATGGAAAGGCGAGGTAAGAGCTCACCGGCGGCATGGCGACTTGTCCGCCCTGTAAACCCCACCCGGAGCAAGATTGAATTGGGAGCATTTAATGGCGGCCCGCCACGCTCCTTGTAATCGCTAGAGCCTGTTGGCAACTTCAGGTCAAGATAGATGGTCACACTTAGACAGAACTCGGCTTACGGCTTGCTCGTATATATGCGTTGACTATGGCGTTCATATTTTATGGACGTCATTTTTTTATGGATAAAGCAAAGCCTCATAGCCCGAATCCATTGCCTTGATACTGTGCACATTATTATACTTTAATGATCCGCGCAATTTTTCCATAAGTTTTTGTTGCCTTAAAATGACTAAAACAAGTCAGCATTAACCGCACTTTAGCGCATTTATGTTACTGCAGTGTGCCCAAATTATTAATGAAAACTAAAAATTAATGCGCTTTCGCCTTCGAAAGCGGGATGTGCTGATTTTAGAGGCCAGGCCTTTGGTAACGGTGCACAGCGGATGGCATTTTACCGATACTTCAGTTAAACTCGCAATCGTTAGGGTGCGCGAAAGTTTTTTATTACCACCTCGAAATTCGACATTATTATTTTCAACGCCGTATTTTTATTGCGTCAATTACTGTTTAAAAGGATAATAATGTGCAGTCACATGTACTTTATATTGACAGAATACATCTGAAATTTGTTCATCATATTTATGATAAACTAGTCTCCATCTCATAGCGACGCACAATCAATATTAGACGCAGGGCTTGATGGTTGAGAGCAAAATGTGTCCAGAGTGCAAACCATACGCCATGGCGATTGTATTATAATAGGCAACGTGATAAAATACTATGAATTACCTTTTGGAAGGATATGCTGTTATGGGATTCATTGATGTATTGCTCGGAAACACGAGTTCAAGCAGAATAAAAAAATTAAGGCCGATGCTGAATGCTGTAAATGGATATGAGGCTTCTATGCAGGCGCTTTCAGACGAACAGCTCAGAGCAAAAACAACTGAGTTTAAAGAACGGCTTAAAAAGGGCGATACGCTGGATTCCCTCCTGCCGGAGGCCTATGCGGCTGTAAGGGAAGCCGCCATCAGAACAATAGGGCAGCGGCATTACGACGTTCAGATTCTTGGAGGAATTGTCCTGCATCAGGGCCGCATAGCCGAGATGAAGACCGGAGAGGGAAAAACGCTAGTGGCGACCCTGCCGTCGTATTTAAACGCGCTTGATGGAAAGGGTGTTCATGTTGTAACGGTAAACGACTATCTGGCAAAGCGCGATGCGCAATGGATGGGCAAGATACACCGCTTTCTTGGCCTTACCGTGGGCTGTATTACTACCGATCTTGAGCCGTCGGAGCGCAAGGACATATACGCGTGCGATATCGTATATGGAACGAATAATGAATTCGGTTTCGACTACCTGCGCGACAATATGGTGGTTTATCGGGAGAGCATGGTTCAGCGCGAACTCAATTATGCTATAGTTGACGAGGTTGACTCGATCCTGATCGACGAGGCGAGAACCCCGCTTATAATTTCCGGTCACGGCGAGGAATCGACGGATATGTACGTCAAAGTCGACCGCTTTGTCAGCAAACTGGAACGCGGGGCCAATATAGAGAAGCTTACAAGATCGGAAATTCTGCTTGAAGGCGCTGAGCAGAAGGAGAGCGGCGACTATATGGTGGATATAAAGGCCAGGACGGCAGCGCTTACCCGTCAAGGCATGGATAAGGCCGAACAGTATTTTGGCCTGGATAACATAGCTGATCCGGTAAACTCGGAGCTTAACCATCATATCATGCAGGCCCTTAAGGCGCACGCGCTGTTCAGCCGCGATAAGGATTACGTCGTTCAGGAAGGCCAAGTAATCATTGTCGACGAGTTTACAGGCCGGCTTATGATCGGAAGAAGGTATTCCGACGGCCTTCACCAGGCGCTGGAGGCCAAAGAGAGGGTAAAGGTGGAACGCGAGAACAAGACGCTTGCCACCATAACGTTCCAAAATTATTTCCGCATGTATAAAAAGCTGGCCGGCATGACGGGTACAGCGAAGACCGAGGAGGCCGAGTTTCAGGGGATTTACGACCTGGACGTAGTTGAGATACCAACCAACCGCCCCCTTATCAGAAACGATATGAACGATGTTATCTACAGCACCCAGAAGGGAAAATTCAAGGCTGTTGTAGATTCCATTGAAAAGGTGCATAAAACCGGGCAGCCTGTTCTCGTCGGCACAATCTCGGTAGAAAAGAGCGAGATGCTCAGCGAATTGCTTAAACGGCGCGGAATCGACCATGAGGTGCTAAACGCGAAGCATCATAAGCGCGAGGCGGAGATTGTGGCGCAGGCCGGAAAGTTTGGCAAGGTAACGATTGCAACCAACATGGCGGGACGCGGAACCGATATACTGCTGGGAGGGAACCCAGAATTCTTGGTTAAGCAGGAGCTTGCGCGGCAGGGAATGGACGAGTTCATGATTGAAGAGGCGAACAGCCATTCGGACACTTCCGACCAAGCGGTCATTGCGGCGCGCGAGACCTATAACGACCTGTACAGAAAGTATAAAAAACAGGCCGACGACGAGCATGAAAGGGTGGTAGCGGTCGGCGGCCTGCATATAATCGGCACCGAGAGGCACGAGTCAAGACGCATTGACAATCAGCTTAGGGGAAGGGCGGGGCGCCAGGGAGATCCAGGCTCCACGTGCTTCTTCGTTTCGCTTGAGGACGAACTGATGCAGCGCTTTGGCGCGGACAGGGTTAAGGGCATAATGATGCGGCTCGCCCCTGAGGACGACGTGCCCATGGATATATCAATACTCAGCAAGCAGATTGAAACCGCGCAAAAGCGGGTAGAGGCCCATAACTATGATATAAGAAAGAATGTCCTGCAGTATGACGATGTAATGAATAAGCAGCGCGAGATCATTTACGGACAGCGCAGGGCGGTGCTCATGGGCGAGGATATATCCGAATCGGTAATGAGGATGATAGAGGAAGCCGTCGATTCGAGGCTCGGCATATATTGTCAGGCAAACCTCAGCGAGGAGATGTGGGACATAGGAGGTTTGGCGGCGTCCCTTGAGGAGCTCACGGGCGTAAAGTTCCAGACAAATGAGCTGGCGGAGGACATAAAGAACCGTAACGCCATGCGCGATAGGATAATGGCCGGAATGAAGGAGATATACGGCGAAAAGGAAACGGAAATCTCGTCGCACGGAATCGACATGAGGGAAGTGGAGCGCATACGGCTTCTCAGAGCGGTGGACACGCACTGGATGGATCATATCGACGCTATGACCCAGCTTAGGCAGGGAATAGGCCTGCGCGCCATGGCTCAAAAAGACCCTGTCATAGAGTATAGAAACGCCGGATTTGATATGTTCGACGAGATGGTCGCCGGCATACGCGAGCTTACTGTCAGGACGCTGTATCACACCACGGTGAAGGTAGCGCCGCAGCAGCGCGAACAGGTGGCGAAGCCCATTGAACCTGTATCTGAAGAGGGAAATAGGCCAAAACGCGTAAAACAGGCCCCGGGGCGAAACGATCCATGTCCGTGCGGCAGCGGCAAAAAGTACAAACAGTGCTGTGGCAGGAGCCAGTAAAGGGCATTATAATGTTGGGTAATATAAAATTTATTAATAAAATATTTTTAGAGGGATGTGATCTTTTTGGTTCAGCTTGACGAATACCGCCAGCAGCTTGCGGCTACAATCCAAACCCTGAAAGAGGCAGGTGAGTCCCTTTGACCTGGACAGGTTAAAGGGGGAGAAGGAAGAGTTGGAAAACGGCATGTCGGCCCCGAACTTTTGGGACGACGTCGAAAACGCGAACAAGGTCAATCAGCGGATAAAGGCAATATCAAATAAGATTGACAAATATGAAAAGCTGGCGCTTCAGGGCGAAGACCTGGAAACGCTTATTGAAATGGCCGAGGAAGAGGGCGACGAGTCCATGCTCGACGAAATCGCTTCGGAATATGCCGCGTTTGAACGGGGGGTTGACGCGCTCAAGCTTGAAACGCTGTTAAAGGGACCCTATGACGCGAGCAACGCGGTGCTGTCGCTTCACGCCGGAGCGGGAGGGACGGAAGCGCAGGACTGGGTCAGCATGCTGTACCGAATGTATACCAGGTACTGCGACGTAAAGGGATTTACTGTGAAGACGCTTGACCTGCTTGACGGGGACGAAGCCGGCATTAAAAGCGTAACATTTGAAGTGGACGGTGATAACGCATATGGATATCTAAAGGCGGAAAAGGGAGTCCACCGGCTGGTCAGGATATCGCCGTTCGATTCCTCGGGAAGGCGGCATACATCTTTTGCGTCGCTGGATGTTACGCCTATCTTTGAAGACGACAGGGGAGATATTTCCATAGATCCCGACGACCTGAGGGTTGATACCTACAGATCCAGCGGGGCCGGAGGCCAGCATGTAAACAAAACATCATCCGCCATAAGGATCACCCATCTGCCAACAGGAATTGTGGTCCAGTGCCAAAACGAGCGCAGCCAGATACAGAACCGGGAAACGGCGATGAGGATGCTGAGGGGCAAGCTGCTTGAAATTAAGGAGCGGGAGCGTATGGAACAGATGGCCGAGATAAAGGGCGATATGAAAAAGATAGAATGGGGAAGCCAGATAAGGTCATATGTATTTCAGCCGTACACACTGGTGAAGGATCATAGAACAGGCGTTGAAAACGGCAATATACAGGCTGTAATGGACGGGGACCTTGACACGTTTATCAATGCGTTTCTCGTTCAGTCGTGACCAGCATGAAATGAAGCAGTCTAAACGGGATTCATGGCGGAATCCCGTTTTTAGCCGGTCTTAGAGAACGTTATTCAGAGTGTCAAAAGCGCGGCTGCGCCACTTTTTTGAGGTTACGGGCTTTGTCTCCCGCCCTTCGGGCTCCCGAGCGGCAAAACCCAAAAACAATGAAAATCACACGGTTTTCATCCGGCTCTTACGCGCATGTCGTCAGCGCCGGATTTAAAGTCAGAGGCTGCGCCTTGACAATCCCAGGGGTTTTGACAGCCCGCATTATTAGATACTTGCCAAGTTTTAACCATAGTGGAAGAATTATTAAATCAAAGAGGTGAAGCATGCCAACGACTCTTTCAGAAATCATCCGCGCAGCCATCCGCGGCCTGCGTCCGATAACCAACAACCTAAGCCTGGAGTCCGAAAGGAACGGGATTGATTTTTTGGGAAAGCTTGAGACGAGAAAGCTCCCAAGCAATGTAAATATTATCAGGTGGGACATTGGCGACATACCTGCGGAGTGGTTCCACCATGAAAGTTCGCCTGAGGACGCCGTGGCCATCTACTTTCATGGGGGTGCGTACATATCGGGTTCGCTTACAAGCAGCCGGGTGCTGGCCGTAGACTTCGTTCAAGCGCTTCAAATGAACGTCTTATCGTTTGAATACAGGCTTGCGCCCGAGCACCCGTTTCCTGCGGCGCTAGACGACGCTATGAAGGTGTATAAAACGGTGCTAGGCCTGGGAGTGTCGCCCGAGCGGATTACCTTCATCGGCGACAGCGCTGGCGGAGGGCTTTTATGCGCGGCCGCGATCAGGTCGCGTGACGAGGGGCTGCCGCTGCCATCCTCCCTTGTCATGATTTCGCCTTGGGTCAACTTGACGCTGTCAGGAAGGACCTACGAAACGATGAGGGATAAGGACCCGCTTTTGACAATAGCCAAGCTGGAGAGAGCCGTTGAATGCTACACTGGAAATAAAGACTTGAAAAATCCCTATATATCGCCGGTTTTTGGGGATTTTAAAGGTATACCGCCCACGCTTATTCATGTGGGTACGCACGAATTGCTTTTGGACGATGCCAGAACGCTGTCAACAAATATGGCAAGGGACGGCGTAGATGTAACGCTTGACGAATGGGAAGGGATGTGGCACGTGTGGCATACCTTTGATGTGCCGGAAACAGCGGTAGCCCTTGAGAGAATTGCCGACTACATCCTAACGAGACTTGGATCGGGGGAGGTTGACTGAAGTGGCGCATGCCAGACGAAGCTGGTATAGGCTGGATAATGCCGCAAAGATTTATCCGGTAACCCAGACGGGCGCCTGGACGCCCATGTTTAGGTTTACGGCGGTTATGCGCTCGGACATTGACCCGGATAAGCTGCAGGCTGCGCTGGATGCGGTTTCCCCCAGGTTTCCAACGTTCATGGTATGCCTTAAAACAGGAATGTTCTGGTATTATCTGGAGCAGCTGGACAGGCCGGTTATGATAGAACCTGATGCGCTTAATCCCTGCGCGCCGATTCAAAGAGGGGATCCCCTGTTCAGGATACGCTATTATGCAAACAGACTTAGCCTGGAGATTCACCATGTGGTTACGGACGGCGGGGGCGCTATGGTCTTCTTCAAAACGCTTTTGGCGCAATACCTCAGGGAGCAGGGACATGAGGTGCCATGCACCCACGGCATTTTAGATATTGGCGTTTCCGCCGCTGCAGAGGAGATCCAGGACAGTTTTCCCAAGTTTTCCAAGATGAGGGTGCTTCCAACCAGATCCGAGAGCAAGGCGTACCACATATCGGGCACCAGGCTTCCTCTTGGCCTTATGCGGGTTACAACCGGCGAGATGGATGTAAGTCAGGCGCTTGGCCGGGCGCATTCATATGGCGCTACGCTGACCGAATTTATGGTTTCGCTCCTGATACAAGCCGCATATAGGCTTCAGCTTGCCGAGGGGAGGCCTCAGTACCCTGTAAAGGTAAGCGTTCCTATAGACCTTAGGAAATACTATCCTACTGCTACGATAAGAAACTTTTCCCAGTATCTGAACCCTGGGATAGATCCGCAATACGGCGAGTTTACGTTTGAGGAAATACTTTCGCAGGTTCATCATTATATGAGGCTGAACGTTACTGAAAAAAACCTCAACGCCAGAATAAGCAAAAACGTCAGTGACGAGAGAAACCCTGTCATACGAATGGTGCCTCTGTTTATCAAGAAGGCCGCAATGTTTATAGCGTATATGAAATGCGGTGAATCGACGTTTACAATGCCGTTTTCCAACCTTGGAAGGATAACGCTGCCGGAGATCATGTATGAACATATTGAAAGAATTGATTTTATTCTTCATACAGCCAGGTTCAATGTATTCGAGGCCGGCGCGTCAACGTTGAACGGCAGGCTATCCGTCAGCCTGTCGTCCTTGATAGCCCAGAGCCATATGGAAAGGCTGTTCTTTACGTCGCTTGTCAAGCAGGGGATTAAGGTTAAAATAGAATCCAACGAGCTGTGAATCCTGGCGATATGCAGCGCGTCTGGCCGTATGGCCGATAACGTTACGGAAAGGGGTATATCCTGTGTCTTATTGCGTTAACTGTGGGGTTGAGCTGGAAAAAAGCCTTAAAAAGTGCCCGCTGTGCGGAGTGGAAGCTCAGAATCCGAAGGAACCCTATGACGAAGGGACGATAAAGCCTTATCCTGTGCACATGGATTATATAACCGGACGCATGGAGCGGCGGCTTGCCGCAATAATCATAACCGTTGTGCTACTTCTGGTTTCGGGTATATGCGTCCTGGCGGATGTGATTTATAGCGCCGAACTCGACTGGGCGCTGTATGTATTAAGCGCCCTTGCCCTTGGCTGGCTGATGTTTGTCCTGCCTCTGTTCATGCTTAAGTGGCATCCTATCGTATATGTCATTCTTGACGGAATAGGTGCGATTGCATTTTTATACGTAATAAATCTGCTGCTTCCGGGAGACGAGTGGTTCTCGTCGATTGCCTTGCCGATTATACTTCTTAACGCGGCTATTGTGTCATTAAATGTATCGCTTATACACAGCGGACGGCTTGGCAAAGCGGCGTGCGCCGCCTGGGTCGCCGGTTCGGTGGGCATTGACATTATGGGGATAGAGATGATACTTGATCTTTACATGAACGAATCGATATTGCCTCAATGGTCATGGTTTGTGCTTATACCATGCCTGGCCGTATCCGTAATCATGATTATAGTGGGCAAAAACTCTAGGATGAAGGATTCGATAAAACGCAGGCTGCACACATAAAACAGACGGTTTTATCAAGACGGCGGAATTGGTGGGGACATTGTATATATAGGCGTATCAGTATAGCTGAAGATAATAAGCCGGACATCCCTGACGGAGCCGCCCGACTTATTATATATATGCAAGACTTTTATATTATGTTTAATGACCGCAATGTGTATAAAAGCAATTTTAGGCAAGCGCGAACACCACATAGGCTATTGCCGCGTTGAAAACCATAAGCAGAGGAACCCCAATGACGAATTTTTTATGCTTGGTTTTATGTCTGAAAACCAGCATTCCGGTTATAGCTCCTAAAGATCCTCCAAAGGCGGCAAGCGCCATAAGGGTTCTTTCAGGTATTCTGTAATTACCTTTAATTGCGGCATTCTTGTCAATTCCCATCATTATGAAGGAAGCCGTATTGAACGCAATAAGATATAGAATGTATAGAACTTTAACAGTTTCCATGCCAGGTTATATATGGCTTGAGGAATTCCGGCGCATTTTCACTTGGGTCGCTTACGCTGATCACTATAGTTATGCCGAAATCGGACGCAAAGCTGTCCAAGGCTGAAAATAGACTTTCAAGGGATTCAAGCGAATGCTCCCCAATCATCTTCATAAAACCGTCGACAAATATGTACTCAAGGTCATAGTCCTGCGCCGCAAGGCCGGCGATGAACCCAGACAGCATCTTAGGCCCTTTAACCCTGTACTCGGTGGAGTCGATGAATCGAACGCCCCTTTCAAGTTCGTACATGTAATCCTTATTAACATGTATGAAAACTATGCTTCCCGTGGCCTCTTTTATGGAGGCGTTGGCCATGTCGATTATATGTTTTGTCTTGCCGGTCCCCTTTTTTCCGTAAACAACCTGTATCAATGCAATCGACCCCCTTAATAAAAATTCGCTCGGCAGCTTATGGACCCATCCCGAATCGGTTCGGAATCAAGCAATGGTAACTTATATAATAATACATCTAAGCGGTGTTGGCAATAGGCAAATGATAACCGAAAAAACAGAAAATATCGACACATTGTAGCGTGCGTGAATTAGTAAAAAGCGCGGTTCTACAACAAATTTTTTGAATTAAATTACTCAAATAGTATAGCATTTAAACAATATATGTGCTAATATAAATAATGGGTATACAAGGGTGTGATAGCATAGCTGGCACATACCGCGATCATAAAAGTGCTATTTATGAAAGCATGTATACCTATACCAAAAAAAGGGGGAAAACACATGAAAAAGACATGGAAAAAGCTGCTAGGCATACTTCTGGCAGTCGTCCTGGTTCTTCCGAGCCTCACCTCCATCGCAAGCGCGATTGAACCGGCTCCGAAGCTGACGGCCGAAGAAGCTGTTAACGCAGCCTGGGAGTTGTGGGACGAAATCAACGCCCTGGAAGAAAGCCTCGAGGCTCAGAAGCTTCCGGAGAAGGACCTCGTCTCAAGATTGTACGACTTTGTCGCGTCTCAGGATGAAGTAGAGAAAATAGTCCGTGAAGAAGACGACCAGTTTGGATTCTACACAACGGGCAATGTCTACAACATCTACGACCGCAAAGAGGAAGGCTTCAAGGGCGGCAATGTCGACGGCATGATCGAAGCTCTGGGCAACCAGATCGAGACCATGGACATCACCCCGGTAGGCAGCCTGAAGATCGGCGTCTACAGCCCATACTACGGCTATGATAGCAACATGACCCGTAACTATTACGAGGCGGCCGTAGGCATACAGGAGGCTTTGGGCGACGAGAGCGTCGTGTTTGACTACTATGGCGACGGCAGCCGGTATGGCGAATTTGCCAGCGTGGAAAACTTCAAAAAGTGGAGTGAGTACGGCATAGTTCTGGTAGACAGCCATGGCTCAATGTCGGGTGGAACCTCCTGGATCTGCTCTCCTCTTATGAGCGATTATGATCCTATCGACGTAACCGAGGGACGCCTGGCGCTCTCCGGCGGCGGCGTATGGATTACAGGTACATTCTTTGAGAAGTACTGCGAACTGCCCAACACATTCATTTACCTTGGAATATGCGAAGGTATGAAATCCCGCGGCCTGTGCGATCCTCTGGTTGCAGCCGGCGCGGGTTTTGTTGCAGGTTACAGTGAATCCGTCACCTTCTATTATGATGGCCTTATGATGCCGACAATCTGCGAATACCTGGTAACAGAGAGTCCCTCGGATCCTTCCCGCTTCTATACAGCTGAGGAAGCGTGCTTAAAGGCACAGGAAATCCATGGGGCAGTTGACACATATGGAGACGCGGTTCTGCTGTGGGCAGGCAATAACGACTTGGTAGTCCAGCAGACCCCTGTTGCGGCAACGGGCGTTGCGCTTGATCCAGCGTCAGTAGACCTTTACAACAACAACACCTATAAATTTAATGTGGTAACTACTCCTGCCGACGCGAACAACTATACCCTTAACTGGGAGAGCAGCAATGAAAACGTTGCTACAGTTGCGCAAGACGGCACCGTTACCGTTGTTGGCGAAGGTACCGCTACAATAACCGTAACTCTGAACGATCAGCTTGAAGGCGGAGTGTATACCGCTACCGCTACTGTTAACGGCCTTGGCAACATGGCGGTTACAGGCATAAGCGTTGATCCTACTGTAATCGACACCTATGTTGGCGCAGCTCCGGTTGAGATCACCGCTGTGGTTGAACCCGCAAACGCCAGCAACAAGAATATTATTTGGACGAGCAGCGATGAAAATGTTGCAACAGTTGATAATGGCGTTGTAACCGGCGTTGGCGCCGGCACGGCCACCATTACCGCTACGACTGAAGACGGTGGTTTCACCGCTACCGCTACAGTCAACGTTGTAACGATTGACGACGCGCTCAACGCGGAAGGAAACAACCTCTCATACCAGAACGATCCTACCAATCCTTGGATAATGGATGACAGCGACGGAAGAGTATCCGCCGTATCAAACATACAGGGTCAGTCCAACGGTGCTAGCACGATTTCAACAACAGTTGAAATGACCGCCGGACAGCCCATGACGTTCGACTGGAAAGTAAATTCTGAAAACAACTACGACTGGCTTACATTTAAAGTAAACGGTGCGCAGGTTGACCGTATAAGCGGAACAAGGAATTGGGCGACTAAAACCTGGACAGCTCCTTCTGACGGTTCATATACCTTCAGCTGGACCTACTCCAAGGATTCAAGCGTTAACACCGGCAGCGACTGCGGTTGGGTTGACAATGTTGACGTAAGCAACGAGCCCATTATTCCTACTCCTACACCTGACCTTCCTGGCGAAGGCTTTGTGGAGACGAACGAAATCATCCCTGGCGAACAGTACATCATAGCGGTTGATTACAACGGCCAGACCATGATGATGAGTAACGAGCTCGATACTGACACCAACATCCGCCTGGTAGGCGATCCGGCTCAGATGAGCGGCAACGCTATCGTAGGCGGCTACAGCGATAATCATCTGTGGACATTCTCATCAGTGACGGGCAGCACAATCCAGAGCGTAGGCAACGGAAGGTACTGCGAAGTAGTAACCCACAACGGTTACGCGTGGCTGGGCCTTGCCGACAGCGCGTCGTATAACTGGACCTGGGACGGCAACGGCAACATGGTAACCGACGCGCCGCATGCGGGCCAGTGGAACCATCTGTCCTATGCCGAAACGGCAAGCGACATAGACCATCCGGCGTTTGACCTGTGGATATATGGCCAGCCCGACTATCTGCCGATCAAACTGTACAAAGCATCTGGCGACGTACCGCCGGTAACGCCGACGCCAACGCCGGTAACACCTCCTCCGGCAGGCGAGAACGCTTTTGAAGACAGCTTTGAAAACGGCCTTGCAAACTGGACGCTGGTAGACGCTGACGGAGACGGCAACAACTGGATGGGAACCTACAACAGCAGCTGGTCCGGCGTACTTCCGGCCCAGGATGGCAGCGAAGCAGCGTTCTCACAGTCCTACATCAACTATGTAGGAGCGCTTACGCCAGACAACTGGATGATCTCAACAGAGTTCACAGTACCCACGGAGAATGCGGTACTGAGCTGGTATCATTGCGCGTCCGATCCGGACTACAATGAGGAAAACTACAGCGTATACGTAGGCCATGGCAA
>ERZ857480.96845-NODE-150397-length-85591-cov-17.5302_pt1 | contig 85591 bp, 86 predicted proteins | sample MGYA00519767_ERZ857480 | MGnify/ENA primary metagenome ERZ857480 (study PRJEB31778, sample SAMEA3449210) | human gut metagenome | biome: human gut; feature: human-associated habitat; material: faeces | place: United Kingdom | collected 2010/2012 ...
GGCCGCCGCGAGACCCGCCGCGCCCAAGGCCGCCCCGACGGCGGCAGCTCCCGCTCCCGTAAGAGAGACGCCGAAGGCTGCCCCCGCTCCCGCGAAGGAAGCGCCGAAGGCTGCTTCGGCGGAAGAGTTTGATCTCGACTCCATTCTCGCGGAGTTCAAATGAAAATCACAACCGTACAGGCGCAGGAGAGCGGCGAGAGGATCGACGCTCTCCTTGCGCATTCGGGCTACACCCGCTCCGCCGCCGCGCGGCTCATCGCCGCCGGACAGGTGACAAGAGAGGGAAAATCCGTCAAGAAAAGCGAGCTCACCCGCGCGGGGGACGTGTTTCTCGTCGCCGAGGATGATACGCCCGCCCCGGCGAGCGCCGCGGCGCAGAATATCCCGCTCGACATTGTTTACGAGGACGCGGATCTCATCGTGGTGAACAAACCGCGCGGTCTCGTTGTGCATCCCGCGCCCGGCCACCCGGACGGGACGCTCGTCAACGCCCTGCTGCACCACTGCGGCGATTCGCTCTCCGGCATCGGCGGAGAGATGCGCCCCGGCATCGTCCACCGCATCGACCGCGACACGAGCGGCCTTCTGATCGTGGCAAAAAACGATTTCGCCCATCAGTCGCTCTCGGCGCAGCTCGCTGACCGGAGCCTTTCGCGCGTGTACGAGGCTGTGGTCCACGGCGGCTTCCGCGCCGATTCCGGCACGGTGAACGCCCCCATCGGCCGCCACCCGGTCGATCGAAAGCGCATGGCCGTTACGGAGAAAAACTCCCGCCACGCCGTGACGCACTGGGAGGTCATCGAGCGGTACGCCGGCTTTACGCACATCCGCTGCAAGCTCGAGACTGGGCGCACGCACCAGATCCGCGTCCACATGGCGCACATCGGCCACCCGCTGCTCGGCGACATGGTCTACGGCGCAGGAAAGCCGGAAAAGGGTCTGGAAGGGCAGTGTCTCCACGCGCGGACGCTCAAATTTATCCACCCGCGCACCGGAGAGCACATGGAGCTCACGTCGCCGCTGCCGGAATATTTTACGGCCGTGCTCGCGCGGCTCGGCCCGCCGCTGGATAACCAATAAAAAAACCGCCCGGCGCACGAGCCGTGCGCCGGGCGATAAAGAGAGGGAAAGGCTATGCAATACGATGTCCTTGTCGTGGGCGCCGGCGTTGTCGGCTGCGCCACGGCGATGGAGCTGGGCAAATACTCGCTGCGCGCCGCCGTGATCGAAGCGGGCGAGGATGTATGCACCGGCACGTCCAAAGCTAACTCCGCCATTGTCCACGCGGGCTTTGACGCCCGCCCCGGCTCGCTCATGGCACGGTTCAACGTGGAGGGAAGCCACGCGATGCCGCGGCTCTGCGAGCGGCTGCAAATTCCGTTCCGCCGCTGCGGGGCGCTCGTGCTGTGCTTTAACGAGGCCGACCGCCCGGGACTCGAGGAGCTTTTGCTCCGCGGCGTGAAAAACAGCGTGCACGGTCTTCGCATCGTGGAGCGCGAGGAGCTGCACGAGCTTGAGCCGAACGTCTCCTCTGAGGCCGTCGCCGCGCTCTATGCGCCCACGAGCGGCATCGTCTGCCCCTTTGAGCTCACCTGCGCTATGGCGGAAAACGCCGTGCGCAACGGCGTGGAGTTCTTCTTCGATACCCGCGTGGAGAGCATTGCCCGCGAGGGCGGGCTCTGGAAGATTGAGACCGCGAAGGGGAGCTTTGAGGCCCCGGTCGTCATCAACGCCGCGGGACTGCACAGCGCCGAACTCAACAACATGGTGTCCGATAAAAAGATCACGATCACGCCGCGCAAGGGCGAATATATGCTGCTCGACAAAAAGGTCGGCGGCATGCTCTCGCGCACCGTGTTCCAGCTGCCCACCAAAATGGGCAAGGGCGTTCTCGTGACGCCGACCGTCCACGGCAATCTCCTCATGGGCCCGACCGCCGTGGATGTGGAAGATCCCGGAGCGACGAACACGACCGCCGTGGGTCTCGAGAGCGTCATGCAGCGGGCGAGAAAGAGCGTCCCCTCGCTTCCCGGCAACCGCACGATCACGAGCTTCGCCGGCCTTCGCGCGCATGTGGAGAAGGACGAGCACGATTTCATTATCGGCGAGGCCGAGGGCGCGCCGGGCTTTTTGAACGCCATCGGCATTGAGTCGCCCGGTCTCTCCGCCGCGCCCGCCATCGGCGCGTTTCTCGCCGAGAGCGCGGCATATCTCGTTTCCGCCCCGGCAAACAAGAAATACGATTCCACCCGTCCGGAGGTCTTCCGCCCGAACGAGATGACCGTGGAGGAGCGCGCCGCGTTCGTCGCGGAGCACCCGCTCTACGGCAATATCGTCTGCCGCTGCGAGCAGGTGACCGAGGGCGAGATCGTAGACGCCATCCACCGCGTTCCCGGCGCGCGCAGTCTTGACGGGGTGAAGCGCCGTACCCGCGCCGGCATGGGCCGCTGTCAGGCGGGCTTCTGCTCGCCGCGCGTGCTGGAGATCCTATCGCGTGAGCTCGGCGTGCCGCAGGAGCAGCTCACGAAGAGCGGCGGCGCATCGTTCCCGATCGTCGGCAAAACGAGAAAGGACGGCGAAAACGCATGAATACCTACGATATCATTATCATCGGCGCCGGCCCTGCCGGTCTTGCCGCCGCCATCGCCGCGAAGGAAGCGGGCGTGGACGATGTGCTCGTCATCGAGCGCGACAGCGTCCCTGGCGGCATTTTGAACCAGTGCATCCACAACGGCTTCGGTCTGCACACGTTCCGCGAGGAGCTGACCGGCCCCGAGTACGCCGCGCGGTTTCTGCGCCGCGCCGAGGAGCTCGGCGTTGCCATCCGTCTTTCGACGATGGTGCTCTCGCTCGCGAACGAGCGCGTGCTCACCGTTACGAGCCGCGAACGCGGCGTGGAGCAGCTTCGCGGCCGCGCCGTCATTCTTGCGATGGGCTGCCGCGAGCGGCCCCGCGGAGCGCTGAACATCCCCGGCTACCGCCCGGCGGGCATCTATTCCGCCGGTACGGCGCAGCGGCTCGTGAATCTTGAGGGCTTCATGCCCGGACGCGAGGTCGTCATCCTCGGCAGCGGCGACATCGGCCTCATCATGGCGCGCCGCATGACGCTTGAGGGCGCGCACGTCAAGTGCGTGGCCGAGCTTCTGCCGTACTCCGGCGGACTCAAACGCAACATCGTGCAGTGCCTGCACGACTACGATATCCCGCTCCTTCTGAGCCACACCGTTGTGGATATCCACGGCAGGGAGCGGCTCGAGGGCGTCACGCTCGCCGAGGTCGGCCCCGACCGCAAGCCGGTGCCGGGTTCGGAGAAGTATATCCCGTGCGACACGCTTCTGCTCTCCGTCGGCCTTCTGCCGGAGAACGAGCTTTCCGAGGGCGCGGAGGTGACGCTCGACCGCGTGACCGGCGGCCCGGCGGTGAACGAATCGCTGGAAACGAACGTGCCCGGCATTTTCGCCTGCGGCAACGTGCTGCACGTCCACGATCTCGTGGACTACGTGTCCGAAGAGGCCGCGCGCGCCGGGAGAGCCGCTGCGAAGTTTGTCCGCGGCGGCACGCCGAAGAGTGCGCGCGTAGTGAAGCTCACCGGGCGCGACGGCGTGCGCTACACCGTACCGCAGACCGTCCGTCCCGCCGCGATGGGCGAGAGCGTCGTCGTTCGCTTCCGCGTAGCAAATCCGTATTACGGCAAGTATCTCTCCTGCTATGTGGACGGCGAGCGCATTTCCCACCGCAAAAAGCAGATCATGGCGCCCGGCGAGATGGAGTCGTTCACGCTCACGCGCGAAGCCCTTGGCGAGAGCGCGCAGGAAGTCGTATTCTGTGTGGAGGAGGAGTAAATCATGGACCTGACATGCATCCGCTGCCCGATGGGCTGCGCCATCCACGTGGAAATGGAAAACGGACAGGTCGTTTCCGTCACGGGCAACACCTGCCCGCGCGGGGCGGAGTACGCGAAGAGCGAGGCCACGGCGCCTGTGCGCACCGTGACGAGCACCGTGCGCGCTCTTGGCGGCGTGCGCCCGGTCGTCGCGGCAAAGACCGTGCCGGACGTGCCGAAGGGCAAGATCTTTGCCGTGATGGACGCCGTCCGTGCGCTGGAGGTCAAAGCACCGGTACACATCGGCGATATTCTCTGCGAGAATATCGCGGACACCGGCTCGAACCTCGTCGCCGCTGCCGACCTCGACGCGGAATAAAAGACAGCAAGCCCCTTCGACAGCTTGAACAATTCGCGTTTAATTTATTTGTCTAACTTTTTGGGGTCGCTTCAACAGGATAACCAGCCTTTTTGCCCCTTCCGGAGCAAAAAATAACGGCCACATCACCGCTTGGGTGATGTGGCCGTTTGTTGGTTTATCTTTGCTTTATGCAGCGCTGAAACTCTGCTTAGTGCTGATCGCGAATCGCAGCCTGTCCCGCGCTTAGCAAAGCGCACGAAAACGGCCTGACAAACCCGGCTTTTTCACCCCAAACGTGTGGGAATCTTTTTTCGGCTTTGTTTTGCTCGTGCTCTGATCATTCTAATCACCATCGCCGACGATGGTGATCAGAATGGTTAGAAACAGAAGCATGACCATGCATACAAAAAGGGGAGAAGGCCAGCAAGCCTTCTCCCTTCCTGCTTAGATCCAGACGGTCACGTTCAGATCCTTCCAATTATATACTCTTCTTTTGGTTGAAAAGCTATAAAGATATGCCTTTGCGTCCTCTGCCGTCAGGGTGAAGGCACCGATCTGGATGTGTTCGGCGTCCCCGTCGGCGCCGCTTGCATTCGTGCGCAGATACCATCGAATCTCATCCCTGGATACCCAAATCTTCTGGATAAACGCCTCGACAACGCTTTCCGGGATGATCCGCTCATCAAAGTCGGTGTACTCTGCCAGCTTCTTTCGGAGTTCTGTCAGTCTGCCCGAATAATCTCCGGCTACATCCTTCGGCGGCAGCGGCTCCAGTTCCTTGATGCGCTGGGACAGAGCGCGGATTTTCGTTTCGATTTCCCGTTTGCGCTCCCGGAAGTAGTCCTTGTCAATGTCACCATCCTCGCGCATTTCAACAAGGTTGGCCAGCTTCTTTTCCAGCCGCTCGATCTCGTATTCCTTCCGGCGGATCACGTCGCTATTGTCCGGCGTTTCCTCCTTGTCACCGATGTGCTGCTCCAGCAGGGAATACGCCAGTTGCAAAGTTTCCTCAGCATTGCGGATATAACGCTTAAACAGGTGGCTCGCCATCATGTCAAGCTTCCAGCCGGGGAAGAAGGGCGTGTCGCAGGTGTCTGCGGTGGAGAGTCCCCGGCGCTTGCGCTGGTTTTGGCTGCCCCGGTTCACGGAGGTATAGCATTGATAATCAACGGTTCCCGCCTCGCCGTGCTGCTTATGGAAGTGGATGTTGAAGCGTTTCCCGCATTGGCAGATCATCAACCGTCCCCAGACTGTTGTGTGCGGCTTGTGTCCGATTTGGCGCGTTTGCTTCCCCTTGCCGGACTTCATGGTGCGCTGCGCCATGATTTCCTGAACCCTTTGAAATTCCTCCTCCGTGACGATCGGCGTATGTGTTCCCCTGACCTGTGTGTATTCCAACGCACCGTTGTTTTTGATCTTCTTTTGTTTCAGGTAATCCGGAGTGTATTCCTTGTGATATAGGCGAGGAAATCCAGAAGAGAAATCAGCTGATTTGTACTCATACGCCGCGATCCTTTGCTCTTTAATTTGATACGCTTGGGGAATTTTTATGTTCTGTGTAATACCATTCCAGAAAGTCGTCGTGCATTTCCTCTCCGCGCTTTCTGGCTTTCACAGCATCTTCCAGTTTGTCAAAGGAACCGAGATAATAGGTTTTTCGTTTGAATGTGATCTGCGCCTGCCATTTTCCGCTTTTTGCAGAGTGATACACGCCGGTGTATCCGCTGATGTTGGAGGAAATGGTGTAGCGTTTTTAGACGCCTCTAAAATTGCTACAGATGTACCGTCACACAGTTTCAGGTTGTCGATGATGCTGGCCGCCTGCAGACAGCCGCAGCTTTTTGTTTTTCCGGTCTGCAGCAGGGTTTGCCCTACAATGGTTTCCCTGCCGCAGTCGCACCGGCATTTCCAGCGGTGCATTCCGGCCTGCTTTCCTGCATAAGACAGAACCGTGAGCTGTCCGAACCGCTTTCCGACAAGGTCTTTCAGCGGAGGATGGCTCTGACAGCCGCAGCTTTTCTTATAGCCTTTGGTGAGCTGTGTGCTGACCGCCAGACAGATATTGCCGCAATCGCACCGGCAGCGCCACACGGTGCCGCCGCTGTTGCCGCGTTTCTCCGTCGGCTCCAAGCAAACGAGCTTTCCGAACCGCTGCCCGGTCAGGTCTTTCATACCGGGCTTTATCCTGCCGCAGCCGCAATCGCGGATCGCGCCGCGCTGCAGGGCGCGGGTATCTAATCGAATAGACCCGCCGCAGTCACAGCGGCATTCCCAGACAGTATATCCGTTCTTTCGCTGCTCCGTGGGCGCTTGAACCGTAAGCTTCCCGACGCGAAACCCAATGCCGATGCTCGGATGCGCCGCGCCGCTCATCTGCCGCACCGCGTTACCGGGGACATCTGTAACCTCATCTTTCCTATCTGCCGTTAAAGTCACCATTTTATATTACGGCCCTGCGTCCTTCCGGCGCAGACCGGGCAGCCGTTTTCCTGCGCACCGGCGCGGGAGTAAACCGCCGCTTTCCAACGGTGGCCGGCCGGGCATTTCCACCAGACCTTCTGATGGCTGCCTGCTGTCACCATCTGCGGCGTCAGCGTCTCGTTCAGCTCCGGATCCCATTGTGCGGCAAGGCGTGGCTTGACAGTCGCAAGATCGTTAAAGCCGGGAAGCACTTTCTTGTTTGTACAATACGGGCATTCCGACTTGTAACGGACTCTGTGCGCAATGGACGTACAGAAGGAATGTCCCTGTTCGCAGCGCCACCATACGCGGCGGTTGGACGAGGCCGCTACCGAATCCGGCGTGCAGTCGGTATTTTTCTCCCAATCCCATTGCGCCGCAATTTCCGGAAACTTTGTCTGCAGATCGTTTTCGCCCGTCAGAACGGCCTTTCCGGCGCAAATCGGGCAGCCGTTGCCGCCGCTTGTCCGGGAAGAGATATTGGTTCTGTAGCTGTGCCCGTTTGGACATATCCACCAGACGCGGCGCGAGGTTCCCGGCAGCACCTGCTCCGGTGTCAGCGGCGCGTTCTTTTCATAATCCCATTCCTGCGCAATCTGCGGAAACCGGTCTGCCAGAGTGTTTTCTCCGACGACCGGAATATGGTTTGTACAGATCGGGCAGCCGGTTCCCTGCGCTCGGCTATGGACGGACGCCTGCCACTCGTGGCCCTGCGCGCATTTCCACCAGACCTTTCTATGGGTATGCGGTGTGACGTCTGCGGGCGTTAACGGCGCATTTTTTACGGCATCCCATTGCTTTGCCAATTCCGGATAAACGGAGGCAAGGTCGTTGCCGCCGGACTCGACCGCTTTCCCAGCGCAATAGGGGCACCCGGCTCCCGCGGAGCGGTTATATACCGCGGCCTGCCAGGAATGTCCCTCCCTGCAGTGCCACCAGAGTTTCTTTTTGCTGCCGTAGCTTACGGTTTTCGGGGTCAGCGGCGCATTCCGTTCGTCCCATTGCCCCAGCAGCTCTGTATTTCCCGTATGGACGCAGCGGTCATAGAACAATTCTCGCACGTTGGTTAATTCCTTTTCGTTGGTTACGCAAATTGATTTTTCGCATCACAGGATCTGGGGAGAGTAGGAGACGGCCAGCCGTCCGTCCCTATCCCGGGACACCTGAATCTCCACCGGATTATTTCCGGCCCATTCCGGATTCTTCGCAGCGCTTTCCTTCCACTTTTGGATAAACGCCGCCGTCTCTCCGAAAAGCAGCGCCTCCGCGCTCTTTCTGGCTGCCGCAGCTTCCTCAATGCTGTCGTATGTGCCGAGAAAATACTGCTTTTTCTGAAATACGATCTTCGCCAGATACTTGCCCCGTACCAGATAAACGCCTTTATAGCCGGTGGTGTTGTCGCGGGGGAGCTTTTGACTTTGGATCATCTCCAGGCTTGTCCCGCCTACATGGGTCAGAAGAGTACCAAGCTCCTGATCGTGCTCCTTCTTCCGGCAGCCGCAGCTCTGCTGGCCGCAATACATCAGGTTGTTGTAGGAAACATCCGGCTCGTTGCCGCAATCACAGCGGCAATGCCAGATCACGAAGCCTTTTGCGTCACGCTTTTTCGTTGGGTACATCGCGGTCAGCCGGCCGAAGCGCTGCCCGGTAATATTGGAAGTAACATAGCTCCTCACACTTTTGCAGCCGCAATGGGTCTTGCGCCCGGACACGAGCTCTGCTGCCGTGGCCTCGCAGGTGTAGCCGCAGCTGCACAGGCACGTCCAGTACGCCCCCATCTCGGTACGCTTTCTGCTGCGGCCAATCACACGCAATTCGCCGAAGGTCTGCCCAAGTAAATTGTAAGCCGTTGCCTGGTAAGCCCGTTCTTTGCGCAGGCAGCCGCAGCTCTGGGAGCCGCCATATTTCAATGAACGCTCCAGTACATACCTTTCCGTACCGCAGTCGCAGCGGCAAAGATATTTTTTTTCGCCCCGCGCTGAAAAAACATATCTGTCCAGAATGGTCCAGCGTCCGAAACGCTGCCCGGGATTAAATCCGTACTCTATTTTCTTCATACCAAGTATTCACACCTCCCCGTTGGTGCGCTCACAGAAGACGGTGACGCGCTCCGTCGTGTCCCAGTTGCAGGTGTAGAGCGTAAGTGCGTAACCTCTGTTCATCACGGCGTCCGAATCGTCCGGGGAAACGCTTGTCAGTTCCCGCACGGTATAGGTAAATGCGTTCCCGTCCACATCCGTAAATGTTACGATGTCGCCCAGTTGAAGCTCGAACAGAACGCCAAAATGCGTATTGTAGTTATGCCCCGCCACAACGAGATTGTCATTGTACACGCTGCCGGTGTGCCGACAGGGGGAGATCTCCAAGGCAGGAAAGCTCCACGTTGCCGCGACGGGCATCGTGAGACCGTAGCCCGGAAAATCGAGATAGCCGATGTAGTCGTAGGCGCCGGAGCGCACCGTCGGCATATCGAGCGCCGGAGGCGCGGGCAGGCCGTTCGAGCCGCTCCCCGTTCCGGCGGGGGACGGCATTCCGGGAGACGACGAGACGTCAGGTGCGGGGGTCGTATCGGTCTCATCCTTTGCTTCGCGCTCAGTTATGGCGTCTTCCAGCTGTTGAAGCGTCTTTTCCGCGTTTTCCCCAGCCTTTTTATCTTCTATACGGTTATGAAAAAAAAGGAGTAGTGCGGCAAGCACCAGCACTACTCCCGCTGTCAATAAGAAGAGCCCTGTTTTGTCAAGCTTTTTCATTCTTCTTTTTCTTGGAAATGACTACGAGACCGCAAACAATCAACGCCGCTCCCAACGCGCCGAAAACGGCGACCGGCCAGTTGAGTTGGCCAGTAGAAATCAAAGGATCCTTGTTGTTGAAGCCCTCGACCGTAAAGAGCCAGTCCACTTCACCAACACGGTAGGCGTACTCGTTGCCGAGCTCCGCGGGAACATGAAGCATCGCTTCAAGCTTCGCGCTCTTGCCCTTGGCGAAGGTGCCGAGAAGGACACTATCGGTGAGCTGCGCGCTCTTATCGGGCGAAGCGGAGAAAATACTCTGCTTCGTGCCGTCCGTATTCACGAGATAAATTTCCATCGAGAGCTTGGAGAGAAAGTACGCCATGGTGGCGACGGTCTCGTCGCGCTCACCGTCTACGTTCTGCTGATCCTTGCCGTCTGTGTTCTCATGCGCCTCGTCATAGGTGAGCGGGTTGCCCTGCTCATCGTGCGGCACGGCGCGGATGTAGAGCTTCACATAGTCAAAGCCGTTGACACTGTTTTTGATTGTGATGGTCTCGGTGCGCTCGTCGCCGGGCATGACGTCTTTAAAATTATTAAAGAGGTCTGTGTCCGTGTAGCCGCTGCCGGTGGTCTCGATCACGAGTCCGCTGGTACCGTCGCGCCGGACGACCGCGTCTGCGGCAAGAGCCGGGACGGTCAGCACTGCAACGGCTATGAGAACCAGTCCGAGAGAAAGGAGCCTGTTTGTCTTTTTTTTCACGTTCCAGCTCCTCCTTAGTTCCCGGGGGCGGGTGTTAGCTTGCCATCGACGATAGTCGCACCCCATGCCTGTTGAACGGCTTCGGCGGGTTCGCTCTGGATAGCTTCTGCCAAAACTTCAACGGAAAGCGTATATTCCGGATTTTCCGGGTATGTAACCGCACAGTCCAGAGGACGCTCTTCTGTTGAACTGCCGGGGGAAACCGGCAGCGAATAGTAGAAATATCCGTCCGTGCCTTTTTTCCAGTTGTTGCCCAAATTTTCTGTCAGAGTATAGGAGTAGCCATCGGGAACAGAGACGGCAACATTTCTGTTCCCATCGCGCCACGTTACAACATAGGTGGCGCGGATATAGGCGGCAGTATTGCCGGTGTTTTTGATCTGCACATTTTCCTTCGAGCCTGTTACCTCGCAGGAAACCTTGGCGTACTCGAACGTGCTTTTTATCGGCTCTGTTCTGGCGACCAGAAAGGCAACGGTCGTACCAACTGCTATGCCGATCAAAAGAATCATGGATAAGAGCAAAACTGCTGCTTTGTTCGTGGGGAATCGGAGCTTGCTGTCTTTTCTGCTATGTGCTCCCGGATACATAATCGCCGTCTCCTTTCTCGATTTTCAGAGCACGCTGTACGCATTGCCGCTCAGCCATTTGAAATTGCTGACGTTGTTTTTTGTAAAGCTGACCTCATTGGTCTGCGCACCCTGCAAGGTTATACTCTTAGAGCCGCCGGTCGTGCCGCACCGCCAGTTCCAATTGGTTTCTTCTGTGACAGTATAGTAGCCGATTTTTAAATTCTTTATTGTCACAGAGCGGTTTCCGTTAACCGCTACTTTTATCCCGCTTTCCGGCAAGTCTCCGCCGGTAACAACATAGATGAATGTCTGATTCTCATCCGCAATCCCGTCGACCTGCTTGATGGTGAGATCGGCCACGGCGTAGTCAAACTTGGCGTAGTACGTCGCGGCTTCATAGCCCATGACGGGGGATTCTGCCGTGCCGTAATTCTTGGTCTTGTCCGGTTTCAGCATATTGTCAGTGACCCAGCCTGCATTCACGGCTTCAGTGCAGGCTTCATTTTTGTACCAGCCGACGAACTTGAAGCCAGGATTGGCGGTGGGAGTGGAGCCGACCGCTGTGCCGCTCTTTACCATCACGGTTTCGCTCGCCGAGTCAACGGAGCCGAAGCTCGCACCCGCAGGGCCGACAGGCACATAGTTGATATTCACTGTCTCTTTAGTCGGTTCTTCCGTAGTCGGTTCTTCCGTAGTCGGTTCTTCCGTCGACGCGGTCTTCTTCACATACAAATCAAACTGAACATATGCGCCGACGTTCTCCTGCCCATCGCCACCCAGGATTCCGCTTGTGAAGGCAAAGTCATCATAGTAAACATTCTCATCACACACCGTATCTATCTGGGTTACGTTAGTCCCTTCTTTCCAGTTTCGGATTGTCTTGGACACATTATTCAACTCATACCCACTATTTTCGGCAGGCTCAATCGTAAAGCGGATCGGATACCCCGGATCATCTGCTTTACGCTGAAGAATGACATGGTTATTATCGCGACCGTCGCCCAGATATGCAGTGTCATACGCATTATCATTCGGATCCTTTACAACAGTGTACGGCGCGTCAATATTCACGACGCCGCTCGCGTCCGATGTCCCGCTGAACATAGGCAGCTCATCATTCCACCCGGATAATTGCGCATTTTCTCCGTCATAGTCGCCATAAAGCTCCCGCCGCACTTCAACACGCACACTCGGCTGCGGTATTGCTTCATTGCTATCGTCTACGCAAAAGACGTTGATTTTAATGTGGATCTGTCCCGCCGCAGGCTCTGTGACAGGGCTGTCGGTTCCCTCAGCCGCCGCAGCAGTTCCCATAACCGACGTATAGAAAGGACAGCCCTCCCCGTGTGGCCCGCCCTCGGCGGGCTTTGGGTCGCAGGTGCAGCCCTTTTCTTCCACAGAGTTCTCCGGCGTGGGGACCGGGGTATCTTCCACGAGTGTCAAATTTTCATTCGCGGCAGACGGATCGCCGGAAAACGCCAGCGTGCCGGGAAGTACCATGCTGATAATCAGGGTCAGACAAATGATTAGTGCGATTCCTTTTTTGCGCGTCATATAGCTCCCCCCTTACACTTTCGGCCAGCCCTGCGCGTCCATGGCAGTATTCCCGTTGTTGGCGCTCTGCGTGGCCTGCGCGAAAATATCAATCGTTGCCGTTGCATTCTGATACGCGTTGCTCATATCGGCATGAAAGCTCACGGCAGTGCAAACCGGCGCTGTGACCTCTCCGGGCTTTAAGACTTTGTTGTAATAATAGTAGCCGTCCTTCTCCGTCCAGTCGGCAGTGTTGCACGCCAGCTCCGCCAGAGAAGCATCCGGTGTGATGCTCCCGGTCGGAAGAACGATCTTCTTATCCACCATCACCCGCACCCACGCGTCGGATACGCCGGTGTTTTTGATCTCCACGATTTTGGTAACGGTGGTTTCGGGCATCACGCCGGTCACATCTTCAAAGGGCTTTGTTCTCTCCTCGTCCGCCCATTCCTGCACCGCAATCTGCACACCGCCGGTTGTGATGACGTTGTGCGCCTTGCTGTCCGCGGTGAAGTACGCAATGGTTTCGGCGGCAAACAGGGAGAAACAGAGGGCCAGCACCGACAGAATCAAAAATTTTCGCTTCACAGTTCTTCTCCTATCAAGCTATAATTGGGAAGACCTTCCCCGGATCAAAAACAAAACCGCATGGCCGAGTCAGACCATATGAGAACACCCGTGTTTGCCGGGTGCTCTCATATGGTCTGTACCCCGAGGGGTACAGACCACAGAGATAGGGAGATTAGCGCAGCTCATCGAAGAAGCCGCGCAAAGGAGGAATTATTTAAAGGCAGCCCACGCAGCGGCGGCATCGGCAAAGCCCTCGGCCTGGATGGCATCGGCCTCGACCAGAACGTTCAGGGTCATGGTCTTGGCACCGCCGTCGGTCTCGACAACCTTGATGGCATCGGCGTCAATGGCCTTCTGGATATCGGCGCTGGTAGCAGTCTTGTTGATGCCGATGAAGTTCCAGACGTTCCACTCGGTCATAGCGCCGGCCTTCAGAGGCTCGGTGCGGGTGAAGGTGTAAACGTCATACTTCACGCCGTCCTTGGTAACACTGGCCTTATCAATCGCAGGAGCATTGTCCCAGCCGCCGCCCTTACCATCGATGAATTCGCCGGTGCCAATGGAGGAGGAGCACCACTGGTTGGTGATCACGCCGCCGTCCTTCACGGCAACAAAGTCATTGTTGGCCGCAGAGGGGATCATCACACGGATGCGGATGTAAGCATCGTTCGCGCCGGTGTTGACGACATAGGGGCACTTGGCAACGCCGCGGCCGGGAACGATGTTCTCGCCCTTTACGGCCAGATACTTGTCCTGATAGGTCTCAGCGTCTGCCTTGATCTCGTCATTGGTGAACATGGTGTGACCCGTGGCGACATATTTCATGCCATCGTCTTTAGTCACCTTATGCGTGGGGTCGGGGATGGAGGTGTCGCCGGAGTTGTCGTTGCCTTCGCGGTGGTACTTGGACTCGATCAGATCGATCTTGACGTTTCCCACGGTAAACGTATTGGTGGCAGACTTCGTGTCGGTGAAGTAAGCAAGAGATGCGCCCACAACGGCGACCGCCAGAAGGGCGACGCAGAGGCACAATGCGGTGATTTTCTTTTTCATGTGCTTTACTCCTTCTTTTATTTTTATTTTTTGCGCTGCATGTAAGGAAATGCTCAGGGGTTAGCGGGGGCGGGGTTAGCAGCTTCCCAAGCCTTAGCTGCATCTTCAAAACTGTAGCGTTGGACAGCGTAGGCCGTGAACGACAGCTGGGGCTGGGTTCCAGAAGCAATGCTGTTAACTTCTGCCTTGGTCAGCTCCTTGCTGACCGCAACAACGCCGTTCACATCGTACTCCACACCAGTTTCGGCATCCTCCGCGCTGACTTCGCGATAGTAAACGCCGGGATAGCTGCTGAGAGGTGTCCAGCCGCTGGTTCCCCCGGCAACGGAGTAGGAAACCTTCGCCGTACCGTTCGCGTCCGGGAAGTGCGACCAGTTCGTTCCCTCTACCTTCACAAACAGCCAGCAGGCTTCGGAGTTCGGATCGACCGTCACCTTCAGGGATCTCGTGATTTCAACGCCGGGGATAATTTTGAGCGGCTGACTCTCCGATTCCCCGGTCAATTTGATATTGATGTCTCCGAGGGTGAATGTACTGACAGAAGACTCCGACTCGCTGACGAGCCAGGCGACCGTTCCGTCTACAGCACAGCCGACTACCATCGTCAATGCCAGCATTACGAAAACGGACAGTATCGCAATGAACTTTTTGTTGCTCATGTGGCGGCGGTTTGCACGGTGTTTCATTTTTCTTTTTCCTCCTTCCCTCGGATATTTGCGGTTGGTTTTATTTCAACAGGCAAAACGTTTTCATTGGGATCGTCTGCCTGCTGCAATTCTTTTTGCGGCAAGTTTAATCCGTCCGGTTTTCGCCGATCGTTTTCTCCGATGCTACTTTGGAGGCAGCGGCTTTGTATTCTGCCGTATGTCTGCCTTTGCCGGGCCGGGAGAGCTTTATTTCCTCGTCCCGGTCATCCGGAAACATGTCGGGGAGGAACATCAGCAGCAGAAGTATCGCGCCTGCGGAAATCGCAACGTACATTCCGGGCGGGTGCTGGATGTAATTTGTCGCATAGCCCAGATATGGGATGGAGAAAACCGGCGTACCAATGACGTTTTTATAATGAACAAGCCGAGCGTCTTCTGCTTCGTTTGCGTCGCCCTTGGTGCGGAAGCGGATCACGGTGGGGTCTTCCTCGTCGGGGACAATGCCCACAACGCGGTGCGTGGCCACGGTGTTTTCATCCAGCATAAACGTGATGGGCTGCCCCTCCTGAATGGCGTAAGGGTCTACCTTTTTTACATAGATCAGCGAGCCTGTATGATATGTTGGCTCCATGGAGCCGGACAGCACGGTGAACACCTGCAATCCGGCAACTCTTGCGCCCACCAGCAGAAGCGCCAGAATCACCACCAGCGCAACCAGAATGCTGCTGACCACATTCCACACCTTTTTGAGAGATTTGCTCATATAGCTTCTTCCTGATTCCTTAATGCTTCCACTTATTTAGACATAATTCGCATTATGTCGGGAGCAAACAACATAAACATACAAAGTTTGCATCAATCCTTGATTTTTTTATAGCACTTACCGCTCGAAAAATCAAGTTTCAATGCAGAAAAAGTTCACAAAAAAGCAATAAATCTTTAATCAACGTCCATATCGTCGAAAACGAGCAACACAACAACACCCCCTGCTGCGTTTTTTCAAAAAAACGTGGAAGGGGGTGTGCTTTTGCGCGCCCAAAATGGAACATCGTTTTCGGGTCGAACGCCCGCCGCTTCTGCTCCTTTGGACATAATTGGACATAATGCGAATTATGTCGGGCTTTTTTCTATACGACCAGCCCCAACCGTTCGAGCTTCTGGCGGTGCTCCGTGCCGGAGGTCATGATATAGATGCGGGTCGTATCTACGCTGCTGTGCCCTAAAATATCCGCCAGCTTTGCAATGTCCTTTTCGATGCCGTAAAAGGTTCTGGCAAAGAGTTTCCGCAGGTTATGGGGAAAGACCTTGCCCGGCTTTACCCCGGCGGCTTTGCACAGCCCTTTCATCTGCGCCCATATGGCTTTCCGATCCAGAGGTTTTCCGCGCCCCGTGAGAAAGATCACGCCGGAGCGGATTTTCTGTTTTCCGGCATAATCCAGAAGCAGCCGTCTCAGCTTGCTGGGAAGCAGGATCGTCCGGGTCTTGGCCTTGCAGCGCACAATAACCTCCCCGCGCCTCACCGCTTCCGCCGTAAAATATTTCAGTTCGGACACGCGGATGCCGGTGGAGCAAATGGTCTCCATCACCAGCCGAAGCTGCTCGTTCTTCCCTGCCGCTTTTAAAAGCCGCTCGTACTCTGCCTTTGTCAGCTCCTTTTCCTCCGCACAATAAACCTAACGCTGCACTTTGAGGGATTTCACCTTGCAGTCCGGCCAATCCATAAAAATCAGGAAGCTGTTCACGCTGGCCAGCATGGAATTGATGGACCGCACCGCATAGCTTTCTTCCAGCAGATGGTTTTTGTAATGGATAACCAGCTCCTTCTCTACTGGCGTTTCTCCGATAAAGGCTTGAAAAGCACGGATGTCCCGGAGGTATTTCTCCACGGTGACCGCGCTCTTTTCGTCCCGGATCAGATATTGGCGAAAGGCCTGTATCGCTTCTTCGGTAATTCTTTTTTGTTCCATTGATAATTTCGCCTGCTTTCCTTTTTGGTCTGCACATATTGTAATCATGTTTCGGACAAAGGGAGAAGCGGAGAAACAACTTTAATAAAATCGTAGGTTCAGCACGACATGCGCAGGATAAGAAAAAGCACCCGTCCAGCGGATTCGCTGAACAGGTGCTTTTGGCAGGCTGCAAAAGAGCCAACGGGAATTTCCCGTTGGCTCTTTTCCGTTATTTATCTTCCGGCAGCTCCGGGGATTTTGCGTCCTGCACGGCGTAGGGGGCTTCTTCCGCTGCGGCGGGGAGGAGCTTGGCTACGACCACAAGGCGCTGATCGCCGGTGCCGTCCTCGTCGTACAGCGTGCAGCACGTCGAGAGCGTCATATATTATGCATCCCAGCTTTTCCGCTCTTCTGAAATCTTTCTGTCTGTAATTTCACCTTCTCCTCTTTGCGCCCCCGAAGCATACCACAGATAAAATGCAACAACAGTATTTTTTAGAGTATCCGTAAGCTGGTTATATATATCACTCCCTTTAAGTAAGCATACTTTTTCGTATAGCGACTCCGTCGATATATATCCCTCGAAATTTTCATTAAAAAAGGTGGGCCCGCGAGCGTCTTTGCTGTCCCACCAACCCTTGCAGTCTTCGAGAAAGTAAGGTATGTTTTCCAACTTGGAGATACAGTTTAATTCGTATTCTTTGCATTCTGCTTCATCTAGTTGACGCCAAATGCGGCCTAATTCCCCAAAATATCCGGATCTAAAAAGGTCATCCGTTTTATAAAGCTCTTTGAAGGATGTGCGGACTATTGATTCAAGGTCCGCGATTTTGTCTTCCTCAATTAGCCTGCGTTCATAATTAGAATGGCTTCCAATTTGTCCGTAGGCACGCTTTATATCCCAAAACGCTTTTATACAGGTTGCAGCGATTGATAAATTGTCGCCCATCACCCCTACTTTAAGTTTTTCATAGGCACTCTCCGAGCCTAATTGTTTTAGTAGTTTTAGGCAAATTGGATATGCAGTTACATTAGTTACGCCGAAAAAGAAATCTATATTCGCCGAAGGGCCACACCAGCCTACTAATTCGTTATAGAAGAGTTCGATGCGATCTGCAGGGATTTCATTGATTCTACATCCGAGTTCTTGAAAATAATAATCTAATTGTTTTCGCTGAGAGGCTGTTTCTAAAAATGCGCGCAGCGTTTCAGCGGAATACTCCATAAATGATTCTTCGATTATAGATTTGGAGATAGCACCGTCATCTAAGGATAACAAAAAGAAAAGATGGCTATAGGGAACATCCCGATCAATCAGCAGGGCAATGCCCTTTGTGCCTTTGTTCACCCATCTGCCGAGTTTATTCCATGTGTCGATTTCGGCACACGCCGTTGCATCCGGTTTCTGCGCATGGATGAGCAGCTGTTCCTTAAAGCTGTACTTGTAGTTGTTTGCCGCCGTAATAAGAAAATCGGTATATCGATCGGCGTCGGTAGTGATATTCTTGGCGGTCTGGGACGCCAGCTCCAAAATCATTCTGTATTTGCTCGGCATTGCCCCCTCCTTATCTCTCTTTTTCCTTGTAAATGACCGGCGTACATGTGCAGACCGTTTGGAACCGTATCCCTGTCCGCACACAGACAGTTAAAAATCATGGGATGCCTGAGAACGGTCACGTCCTCAATTTTTTCCATCATGGCGTTTACGCTCATCGTGCATCATTCCTTTCCTTCGGTTTCCTATGTGGGTTATCCTCTACGAAAAGGCCTTTCGGCAGCGTGTCCAGGTCATCCAAAAAAGTGCGGGAAAGGGTTTTGCCGTTTTGGTCTCGGTAAAGAATGATACATAGCGGTTCTCCATAATAGAGCGACTCTTTCAGGTCTGAGAAAAAGAGCTTTTCATCGCTGTACTCAATGCTGCTGCAAACTTTGCCGTCGAACGCCAAATAGTCCAATCTGGCAATATAGCTCTCACTGGGCAGCGCGTGATTCATCGTGCTTCACCTCGTTCCTTCTGACGGGTGGGAAAGCTCCAACCGTACACTCTTCCGATTTCATCGCCGAGTCGGCGGGTTATACGAACAACATCTGCTCTCGTAGCTGTGCCGCAATAGATTTTTTCTTTGAGCCGGTCTTTCTGCGCCTCCGAAGCATTGTTCTTATACGCCCGATAAAGATAATGGTTTGTCCCATCATGGTGAATATCATCGCACCGAAAATCTCCGTATCTGTCCACATACCAGGTGGTGTAGTCGTAGTTGGAATAAAGGCAGTCTCGAATATTGCCGCTCTCAATTTCCTTGTATCCCATGTGTTTGCCATCCCAAAGGCCAAGCTCTGCGATGACAAGAATCGGCTGCGCAAGCTGAATGTTCAGATTGACGCGCTCGTCTTCCAGATACGAAGCGTTCGTATCGCACATGATTTCATAGAGCTTGTCGTCTGAATAACCGGGATACTCTTCCTCCAAATCATCTCGCCAGTCCTCTAAGTCGAGGTTTTCATTGCTCCAAACAACATGTCTGTCATTTGTGCTCATCTGGCATCACCTCTGCCTTTCGGCATCACAGGCTTTCCGTTTGCATCATAATTTCTCGGGTCAGCAGCAGGCACCTGAAAGCCGAACATAGAGCCGGCTTTCATCGCTTCTTCCTGCGCTCTGCTGACCCCGAGCTTTGCATTGTATTCGTTCACGATGCTCTGGGCTTCTTCCTTGCCGGCGGCAGGAATGTCTGTTTTGAAGTAGCCTTTTTCGCCGCACTTGATGATAATGATCTCACCGCTGCTGGGCAAAACGCTGTAGCACCGCTCGGGCAGGTTATCCCGAACCGGCTCACAGGTATGGCCGCCGTATTCCATGCGCTCGGCAAACTCACAGATGTGATAGAGATTGCTCCCGATCTCCACATGGTAGTCGTCGATATAGCGGCAGGTGCGAATCTGGTCTTCATTCCACGAATAGTGGATTTTCACCTTGCCGCCGTCCGGAATGCGAAACAGCTCCTTGTAGTGGCTGTCAATAAAGCGGATTCCTTTCTCTGCGTCCTTCATGTGCTGATCGAGCCAGTCCCGGCGATAGCAGTAGCAGTACAGGTTGTATTCGCCTCTGTCCGGGTTCAGGCGCAACAGGTAAGCATACTTTTCGGTATCTATACGAACGCCATAGTAGCCCGGTTCCTCCTGCATCTGGCTTTGGGGCGTGCAGTAGCAGTACTTGGCAAGCGCCCTGCGGTTATGAAGAATATCTCCCTCCTCACGCAGAGAGTTGATCACCTCGTCAAACTCCGCCTTGAATTCGTCGGTTTTCAGCTCCTCCCGGAAATCAAACCAACTGCTGAAAAAGCCGTTGCCGTCTGTGTCCATATCAGCCCGGAGATGGCCAATGAGCCCGGTTTGCATAGAAATCTGCGTGCTCTGGCGGAAGGTATATTTGTCCTCTGCCTCGATCATTGCTCTTTTCTCATATTCCATCATCTCGCTTCACCTCTTTCTTTGGGCTGGTTCTTTTCCTGCACATGGATTTCTTTCGCTTTCTCCAAGCCCTTCTGCGCCCATTCGGGAAGCTCCTTTTCATCCATAACTCCGAGAAAATCCGTGCGGTAGAAGGAGGTCTTTCTCCCGTTGTACAGGGAAATGCAGCAGCAGGTACGGCCCCGTGCGTTTGCCTGCGCACCAAAGCCGCCGGAGCAAAGCATAAGCTGGTGATTGGCATGACGGAACTCAGGCCGGAGAATGCTGCCCTTAACAACAACCACTTTGTTCTCGATGGAATCCTCGTAGGAAATGGACTTACAACTTTCTGTTGTGAGTTCCTCATTCATGCCAAGTTCCTGATCAGCTCGTTCGTTTTCTTGGATGATTTCCTCGGCTGCGTCCGCTACGCGCTGCCCGAACACCTTTGCGATCTCCGCGAAATCATCGCTGACCAGCACCCCGGAATAGCGCTCGAAAATAGCGTTGGTCTCTACAAAGCAGCACATATACCGTTCATTCTTGTCGGCACCGGGATTCTCACCCAGCGCAATATCCTTGTGCCCGATATACATGGAATACTTTACGGAGTAGTCTCCGATCTTTTTCACTTCGTCCATAATGTCTCCTTTCACAAAACGGGCGACATCTTTCTCGGATGCTGCCCGTTGGTGTTTTGCCCTTTGCTATGTTCTTCTCTCTTGAGCTGGTATTGCTGGTAAATGGGGGAGAGTGTGAGAGGGGGAAAACACAATGCCACACTCAGGAAAAGGGCAGACTGCTCCCTTGGCGTGACCGGTATTTTATCTTGCATCGCCTCTCTGGCGTTCCAATTGCCGGTGGTAGTATTCAAGCGCTTTCAAAATATACGCACCGGCCTGCTCATAGGGAACGCTGGAGGGGATGTACTTCCTTGCCTCTGCGTATTTGATGTTGATCTTTTCTTTTTGATTCGGCTTTTCCTCGCACATGATGGATTCGATGACCGCCGGAGAGAGCTTGCCCTCTTTGGAAAATGTACGCAGCTTGATGGCCTGTGCGTGGGATGGCGTTGCAAGCGAAAGCCCAATCGCCGCGGCGAGATCTTGCTGTTCAAGCTTGCCCAGATAGCTGAGCTCGACTGCTGGCCGCAGAGCGATACGGCCTTCATCTACCATGGTAAGGAGGTCTGGGATAAGCTCTGTGAGGCGAATGTAGCGATTGATTTGATTGCGGCTGTCTCCAACTGTTTGCGCCAGAATTTCATCTGATCTTAAATGTGTCCCCACTGGGGACACATTTTCTTTCGTTGGCCTCCCCGGCAGTCTCTTCATCGCTTCCAGCCGCATTTTGTACGAGAAGGCCTTTTCACTTGGCAGGATCGTAGAGCGCTGTAAATTGGACTCCACCATTAAAATAATGGCTTCATCCCTCGTCAGCTCTTTGATTTCCGCCGGAACTGTTGCAAGGCCTGCCAGCTCGCACGCCTTTCGGCGCCGGTGGCCGGATACGATCTCATATCGCCCGTCTTCCTTCTGCCGCAGGGTGATGGGGGTAATCACGCCTCGTTCCTTGACGCTCTCCACAAGCTGATCCATATCCTCATCCAGACGGACCTGAAACGGATGGTTCGGAAAGTCGTCGATCTCGGAAAGAGGAATGTTATAAATCTTCGGAAGCGTCGCCTCCCGGCGCTCCGCATCGTTCATAAAAAGCTCATCGTACCCAGTCATGCCCAGATCGATCAACGGCCGGTCTTTCAAGCTCGGTCACCTCCTTCGTCAGCATTTCATAGGCGGCAGCGACCTTGCCGTTTTTATCGTGGGAGAAAATGCTCTCGCCGGTCAGGGCGCATTCTGCTGCACGGACGGAATGCGGGATCTCGGTATCAAATACCTTGATGTTCTGTCCCACCGTGCTGCGGAGTGACTCGATGATCCCTCGGGCGTTGTTTGTGCGGCTGTCCACCATCGTTAAAAGAATCCCATCAATCCGCAGCTTTGGGTTGATGCTGCGCTTCACTTTTGAGACAGAGTGCAGCAGGAGATTCAAGCCCTTTGTTGACAGAAAACTCGGCTGCGAGGGAATGATCACGCTGTCCGCAGCAGCCAGCGCATTGATCGTCATCATCCCCAGCGAGGGCATACAGTCGATCAGGATATAGTCATAGTCCTTTCTCATGCCATTAATAGCGTTTTTCAGAACGTACTCTCGGCTCATAACATTGAACAACCCGGTTTCCATACCGGAGAGTTCGATGTTGGAGGGAAGCAGATCCACGCCCTCGCTGTGGTGCAGGATACCTGCGCCTTGCTCGATTGGCAGGTCTTCGATCACCGCGTCCATGATGGTGGCAAGCGTCACGTCGATTGCATCGGGATTCTTATGCCCGAGTGCAACGGTGAGACTCGACTGCGGGTCTGCATCGATAAGCAGCACCTTCTTTCCTTGAAACTGCGCCAGACCGACGCCGAGGTTCACGGCGGTCGTTGTCTTTCCGACGCCGCCCTTCTGGTTTGTGATGGCAATTACTTTGCCGTTGTCCATTGTTTTTCCTCCTTTATAAAAATAGAAATTCTTATAAACGAAAAGGCCGGTCGTCCAGAACAGGATAACCGGCCTTTTTGCCCCTTTCGGAGCATAAAATAACGGCCACATCACCGTTTGGGTGATGTGGCCGTTTGCTTTTATCTTCGCTTTATACAGCGCGGAAAATCGCTTTAGTGCTGATCGCGAATCGCGGCCTGGGCGGCGGCGAGGCGGGCGATGGGCACGCGGAACGGGCTGCAGGACACGTAGTCCAGGCCGACCTTGTGGCAGAACTCGACGGAGGAAGGATCGCCGCCGTGCTCGCCGCAGATGCCGAGGTGCAGGTCGGGGCGGGTCTGGCGGCCGAGAGTGGCGGCCATCTTGACCAGCTTGCCGACGCCGACCTGGTCGAGGCGGGCGAACGGATCGTTCTCGTAGATCTTCTTGTCGTAATACGCGCCGAGGAACTTGCCGGCGTCGTCACGGCTGAAGCCGAAGGTCATCTGGGTGAGGTCGTTGGTGCCGAAGGAGAAGAACTCGGCTTCCTTGGCGATCTCGTCCGCGGTCAGAGCGGCGCGCGGGATCTCGATCATGGTGCCGACCTTGTACGGCATCTCAACGCCGGCGGCTTTCAGCTCTTCATCGGCGGTGGCGACGACGACGTCCTTGACGTACTTGAGCTCCTTGACCTCGCCGACCAGCGGGATCATGATCTCGGGCTTGACGGTCCAGTCGGCGTGGCGCTTCTGGACGTTGATGGCGGCGCGGATGACGGCGCGGGTCTGCATCTCGGCGATCTCCGGGAAGGTGACGGCCAGACGGCAGCCGCGGTGACCCATCATCGGGTTGAACTCGTGCAGGGAGGCGATGATGTTCTTGATCTGCTCGACGGTCTTGCCCTGCGTCTTGGCGAGAAGCGCGATTTCGGACTCGGTGTTGGGCACGAACTCGTGCAGCGGGGGATCGAGGAAGCGGATGGTTACCGGCATGCCTTTGAGAGCTTCGTACAGCTGCTCAAAGTCGCCCTGCTGATACGGCAGGATCTTCGCAAGAGCGGCCTTGCGCTCTTCGACGGTGTCGGAGCAGATCATCTCGCGGAACGCGGCGATACGGTCGGCTTCAAAGAACATGTGCTCGGTGCGGCAGAGGCCGATGCCCTCGGCGCCCAGCTCGCGGGCCTTCTTCGCGTCGCGCGGGGTGTCGGCGTTGGTGCGGACACGCAGGCGGCGGTACTTGTCGGCCCAGCCCATGATGCGGCCGAAGTAGCCGGAAATGGTGGCATCAACGGTCGGGATGATGCCGTCGTAGATCTTGCCGGTGGAGCCGTCGATGGAGATGAAATCGCCTTCGTGGAACGTCTTGCCGCCGAGGGTGAACTTCTTGTTCGCCTCGTCCATGGCGATGTCGCCGCAGCCGGAGACGCAGCAGGTGCCCATGCCGCGGGCAACGACCGCCGCGTGGGAGGTCATGCCGCCGCGGACGGTGAGGATGCCCTGGGCGGCCTTCATGCCGGTGATGTCCTCGGGAGAGGTCTCAAGACGGACGAGAACGACCTTCTCGCCGCGCTTCTTCCACTCGATGGCGTCGTCGGCGTTGAAAACGATCTTGCCGCAGGCAGCGCCCGGGCTGGCGCCGAGGCCCTTGCCCATCGGGTTCGCCTTGGCGAGCGCTTCGGCGTCGAACTGCGGGTGGAGCAGGGTGTCAAGGTTGCGCGGGTCGATCATCAGAACGGCCTGCTTCTCATCGATCATGCCTTCATCGACGAGGTCGCACGCGATCTTGAGCGCGGCCTGCGCGGTGCGCTTGCCGTTGCGGGTCTGGAGCATGAAGAGCTTGCCGTTCTCAACGGTGAACTCCATGTCCTGCATATCGTGATAGTGGTTCTCCAGCGTGGAGCAGACCTGCACGAACTGGTGGAACGCTTCGGGGAACTTCTCTTCCATCTGGGCGATGGGCATCGGGGTACGGACGCCGGCGACGACGTCTTCGCCCTGCGCGTTGGTGAGGAACTCACCCATGAGCTTCTTCTCGCCGGTGGCGGGGTCGCGCGTGAAGGCGACGCCGGTGCCGGAGTTGTCGTTCAGGTTGCCGAACACCATCGGCATGACGTTGACGGCAGTGCCCCAGGAGTAAGGGATGTCGTTGTCGCGGCGGTAAACGTTCGCGCGCGGGTTGTCCCAGGAGCGGAACACGGCCTTGATGGCTTCGTACAGCTGGGTCTTCGGGTCGGACGGGAAGTCCTCGCCGATCTGCTTCTTGTACTCGGCCTTGAACTGCTCGGCGAGCTCCTTGAGGTCGGCGGCGGTCAGCTCGACGTCGAGCTTGACGCCCTTCTTGGTCTTCATCTCGTCGATGAGCTGCTCAAAGTACTTCTTGCCGACTTCCATGACGACGTCGGAGAACATCTGGATGAAGCGGCGGTAGGAGTCGTAAACAAAGCGCTCAAACTTGGGATCCGGGTTGCCTTGGATCATGGCGTTGACGACCTCGTCGTTCAGGCCGAGGTTCAGAATGGTGTCCATCATGCCGGGCATGGAAGCGCGGGCGCCGGAACGGACGGAAACGAGCATCGGGTTCTTGAGATCGCCGAACTTCTTGCCGTTGATCTCTTCCATCTTGGCGATGTTTTCCATGATCTCCGCCATGATCTCGTCGTTGATCTTGCGGCCGTCCTCATAGTACTTGGTGCACGCCTCGGTGGAAATCGTGAAGCCCTGCGGAACAGGGAGACCGATGTTGGTCATTTCGGCAAGGTTCGCGCCTTTGCCGCCGAGAAGCTCGCGCATGGAAGCGTTGCCCTCGCTGAACAGGTAAACGTACTTGTGGCTCATGGGATAACCTCCTGTATATAAATTACTTAGTATTGCGGACGATTCCCAGGGTAGATTTACTTTTCAAATCATTATGCCCGAAATCAGTTTCGCATTATATCATTATTTCGGACAAAAACCAATACCAAAAATGAAATTTTTAAATCGTTTCCACGGATTATTTTTTGATTTTGAAAGAACCCTCGCAAAGCCTGCACCCGCGGGTGCGGGACAGGGGGTCATTTGCCGACACAGAAGCGCGAGAAGATCTCCTGCGTCACATCCTCGCGCACCGACCGGCCTGAGAGCGCGCCGAGCGCGTCCATCGCGCCCTCGCACTCGGTGAGCACCGCGTCGGGCGCAAAGCCCGCCGCCATCGCCTCGCGCGCGGCGCGAAGATACTCGAGCGCGCGGCGCACGGCGTCTGCCTGGCGCGCGTTCGTCAGTATCTCGCCGCTGTCCGCCTCCGGCATCGGGAACGCCGCCGCGACCGCCGCGCCGAGCGCGTCCAGCCCCGCCTTTTCCTTTGCGGAAACGACGCAGACGCTGTCAAAATGCGCCGAAAGGCGCGAGACGTCCCACCGGGGGGCGCAGTCGCTCTTGTTCGCCGCGGCGATGCGCACGGCGGCTTTTTCCGCGATGGCGAGCACCGCCTCGTCCTCGGCGTCCCAGGGGCGGGAGAGATCGAACACGGCAATGACAAGCTGCGCTTCCTCCGCCGCGGCGATGGCGCGCTCCACGCCGAGCGATTCCACGGCGTCGGATGTTTCGCGCACGCCCGCGGTGTCGGTCAGCCGCAGCGCCACGCCGCCGAGAAGGCACCGCTCCGAGAGCGTGTCGCGCGTCGTGCCGGGAATGTCGGTGACGATGGCGCGCTCAAAGCCGAGCAGCGCGTTGAGCAGCGAAGATTTTCCGGCGTTCGGGCGGCCGAGAATGGCCGTGCGCACGCCCTTTTCAAGAAACTGCCCGCGGGAAAACGTGGCGAGCAGCGCGTCGAGCGAGCGGATCGACGCATCGAGCACGGCGGCGTATTCCGCGAGCGTGAACGGCGGTATATCCTCGTCCGGATAGTCGAGCACCGCGTGATAGTGCGAGCAGATGTGCGTGAGATTCTGATAGATCTCCTCCGTGCGGCGGGAGATCGCCCCGCCGAGCTGACTGGCGGCGTTTCGCGCCGCGAGAGGCGTTTCCGCGTCGATGATATCGACGACGGCCTCCGCCTGCGTGAGATCCATGCGCCCGTTCAGAAAGGCGCGCTTGGTGAACTCACCCGCCGCTGCCTGCCGCGCGCCGAGGGCGAAGAGAGCTTCCAGCGCGGAGCGCAGCACGATGGGCGAGCCGTGGCACTGAAGCTCTGCGGTGTCCTCGCCGGTGTAGCTTCGCGGCGCGCGGGAGAGCGTGCAGAGACAGAGATCGAGCGTCCGTCCCTTCTCGTCGAGCAGCTTGCCGTAAACGAGCTGCCGGTCGCGGTGCTGCGACATGGCCTTTCCGTCCGCCGGGCGGAAAAGCGCGTCCATCAGCGATACGGAAAGGGGACCCGATACGCGCACGATGCCGATGGCGGAAACGCCTGCGCCGGTCGCAACGGCGGCAATGGTATCACTCATTTATCGTCCTTCTTTGCCCAGGGGTCGTTTTTGCTCTCGTCGTAGGCGTCCTTGAATTCCTCCAACGTGATGCCCTTGCGCATGATGTATTCCGCGGCGACCTCACCGACATAGCGGAAATGGCCGGGCTCCGGGTCGCGGCCGGTATATTCCTCACGACCTTCGGGATAGCGCAGGATGAAGCCGTATTCCGCGCAGTGCTCGCGCATCCATTCCAGCACGGGCGTGGAGAATTTTGCCTCGGCGTTCTCGCCGACGAAGTTGACGGCAAGGCCGGTCTGATGCTCGTCCGCGCCGGGGTAGTAGCCCATCTCCGTGACCTTCTTTTCTGCGTCTGCGAGCGATATATCGCCTTGATCGTAAAGCGTGCTCGCCATGCCGTTGAAGCGCGTGCGCTGGTCGGGGTAGGACATATAGGTGCGGGAAATGCTCACCGTGAAGCCCTGCGCGCGGGCCGCGGAGAGAAATTCCTTGAGCGCGTCGGCGGCGCGGCGCTGGAAGAAGTAGCCGTTTTCGATCTCGACCATGTCGGGGTAGTAGTTTTCGCGCAGGTAGTTCTCCTGCGAAAGGCCGTTCACGAGCAGATACCGCCAGTTGGAAAGACCGGGCTGCTCCTCGTCGCCGAGCGTTTCCTTATCCGGAAGATCGGAATAATCGACCCAGCCGGGGGGATACTGCCAGTTGAGCTCGCCCTGCGCGTCTTCCGCTTCCGGAACGGGGGTCGCGGCGGTCTCGGGCATGGGGGCGCTCTCCTCCGTGGAGAGAGAGCTGTCGGTATTCGGACGGAGCAGCACGAACAGCACCGCCGCGAGCGCCACGCCGCCGACGATGATGCGCCGGGCGCGGAGGACCTTCGGGTTTTTCGGTTTGATTCGCATATAGCCTCCTTTCTCCCCGCGCGAAGCGGGGCGTTCCCGGAAGAAAAAGCGCGGGAACGGGAAGAGCGGGGTTGACATTCCCCGCGAATACTTTATATAATATCGAGTACTATCCCTGCGCCGCTGCCGGCGGGCGGGGACGATTTTATGCGGGTATGCGGAAAATTCATAATATTATACCATTTTATTTGGAAAGATGCAAGTTTTCCAAGCATACCGCCGAGAAGGAGACACATCCATGCTGGAGCTGAAGAATATACACTATTCCGTGGACGCGCCGGAGGGCCGCACCGAGATACTGCGGGACATTTCCCTCACCATCCCGGACAAAAAGCTCATCGTTCTCACCGGGCCGAACGGCGGCGGCAAAACGACGCTTGCCAAGGCGATCATGGGCCTTGTGATGCCGACAGGCGGCAGCATCCTCTGGAACGGCGAGGATGTGACCGGCCTTTCCATCACCGAGCGCGCGCGCCGCGGCATCAGCTACGGCTTCCAGCAGCCGCCGCGCTTCAAGGGCATCCGCGTGAAGGATCTTTTGACGATCGCGTCGGGACAGAAGTTCCTGCCGCGGGGCGAGGCCTGCAAGTATCTCACGCAGGTCGGCCTGTGCGCAGTCGATTATCTTGACCGCGAGGTGGACGCCTCCCTCTCCGGCGGCGAGGTCAAGCGCATCGAGATCGCCACGATCCTCGCGCGGCAGCCGCAGCTCATGATCCTCGACGAGCCCGAGGCAGGCATCGATCTCTGGAGCTTCGCGCGCCTTACGGAAACGTTTGAGGAGATCCACACCCGGCAGGACTGCACGATGGTCATCATCTCCCATCAGGAGCGCATCATCTCGCTGGCGGACGAGATCCTTGTGATCGACAAGGGCGTGATCGCGCGCCGCGGCACACGCGACGAGGTCTTTACCGACATCGTCCACAGCACCACGGGCGGCTGCCCGGTCATCTACGGGGAGGCGAAGAAATGAGCGAGCTCAACCGCGTCGATACGACGCTTCTGGAAGTCATTGCCGGCATGAAGGACGGCAAGGCCGAGGGCGCATTCAATATCCGCAAGGACTCCGGCTGCGCCGGGCGCGTCAACACCGAAAACGTCACCATCACCACGAAAACCGATAAGCCCGGCATCGATATCCGTTTTGTCCCCGGCTGCAAGGACAGCTGCCACATCCCGGTCATCATCACGGAGTCTGGCCTGCGTGAAACGGTGTACAACGATTTTTACGTCGGCGAGGGCGCGGACGTCACGATCATTGCCGGCTGCGGCATCCACAACTGCGGCTCGGACGCTTCCGAGCACGACGGCGTGCACACGTTCTACGTCGGCAAAAACGCCCGCGTCAAGTACGTTGAGAAGCACTACGGCGAGGGCGACGGCAACGGCAAAAACGTTATGAACCCCACGACGATCGTCTATCTTGAAGAGGGCGCGTCGATACAGATGGACATGAGTCAGATCGGCGGCATTGACTCCACGCGGCGCGATACGCGCATCGTCTGCGGCAAGGATGCGGACGTCGTCATTACCGAGCGCCTTCTCACCCACGGCAGTCAGCGCGCCGAGTCTGACATGATCATTGAGCTCAACGGCGAGAACTCCCGCGGCCGCGTGATCTCCCGAAGCGTTGCGAAAAATGACTCCGTGCAGGTGTTCCGCCCGTGTGTCGTCGGCAACGCCAAGTGCTTCGGCCATGTGCAGTGCGACTCCATCATCATGGACGAGGCGAAGATCCGCTCCGTGCCGGAGATCGCGGCGAACGATCTCGACGCGCAGCTCATCCACGAGGCCGCCATCGGCCGCATCGCGGGCGACCAGCTTTTGAAGCTTGAAACGCTCGGCCTCACCGAGGAGGAAGCGGAGGACCGCATCCTCAAGGGCTTCCTTGCGTAAGAAAATTTATAAGACAAAGAGCCGGTGACTTCCCGTCACCGGCTCTTTGTTATATTAAACCGAAAAGAATTTATCCCCCTGGGGGGCTTCCCCCCGGTGGCGTATGGCTTTATAATTAAAAGACCATTATACAGGAGCGCCGATCAAAAAGAGAAAGGAGCGAACGGCTGTGAAAGCAAAGTCCCGCGCCCGGTATATTATCGCCGCGCTCGCGCTCGCGGTGCTTATTATGGCGCTCGTCTGCCTTTTCGTCGGCGCGTCGCGCATGAGCTTTTCGGACGGCGTCGCCGCCCTTTTCGGAAAAGGCTCCGCCGCCAACGTGCGCATCCTCCGCTCGATCCGCGTGCCGCGCGTGCTCGCGGCGCTCATCGCCGGGGCCGCGCTCTCGGTCTCCGGTCTCGTCATGCAGACGACGCTCTCGAACGCGATGGCCTCGCCCTCCACGATGGGCGTGTCCAATGCCGCGGTGTTCGGCGCGAATCTCTCCATCATCGTGTTTGCCGGGGGCTTTCTCTCCACGGGCAACAATCTTGCCAGCTACACCGCCGGGGTGAACCCGTTCGCCGCGAGCGTGACGGCGTTCATCTTCTCGGCGCTTTCCATTCTGCTCATTCTCGCGCTCTGCCGCGTGAAGGCGTTCTCGCCGAACGTCGTGGTGCTCGCGGGCATCGCCGTCGGCGCGATCTGGACGGCGGCAACGACGCTTCTGCAGTTTTACGCCACGGACGTCGGCCTTTCCGCCGCAGTCGTGTGGAATTTCGGCGATCTCGGCCGCGCGACATATAAGACCGACCTTCTCATGCTCTGCGCCGCGGCGCCGGGGCTGGCGGTGTTTTCCGCGCTCGCGTGGCGGTATAATGCCCTTTTGAGCGGCGACGCCGCTGCGGGCAGCATGGGCGTGAACGTTTCGCGCCTGCGCTTTTTTTCGCTGCTGCTCGCCTCGCTGATGACGGCGGCGTGCGTATCGAGTCTCGGCATCATCGGCTTTGTCGGCATCATCTGCCCGCACGTGGCAAAGCGTCTGCTCGGGCAGGATCACCGCGTTTCTATCCCCGCGTCGGCGCTCCTGGGGAGCCTGCTCCTTCTCTGCGCGGACGCGCTCTCCCGCTCGCTCGGCAGCGGCAGCGCGCTGCCCGTCGGCGCGATCACGTCGCTGCTCGGCGCGCCGTTCTTCCTTACGATCATCTTTTCGCGGAAGGAGCACGGCCAATGTTAGAGCTGGAAAATGTAGTCTTTCGGTATTCCCGCCGGGCCGAGCCGGTGCTCCGTGGCGTTTCGCTCACGCTCAACGACGGCGAGATCGGGATCCTTCTCGGCAAAAACGGCGCGGGCAAAACGACGCTTTTTCAGTGCATTCTCGGCCTTGCCGCGCCGGAGAGCGGCTCGATCCGCTTCGACGGCGGGGATCTTTTGAAAATGCCGCGGCGCGAGAGGGCAAAGCTCGTCGCTTATGTGCCGCAGCACATCCATTTCGGCGCGCTGAGCGTGTTCGACTCGATCCTGCTCGGGCGGGTCTCCCGCTTCGGCATGCAGCCGGGCCGCGAGGATATCGAGGCCGCCGAGCACATTCTCGCCGAGATGCATCTTGAGCCGCTCGCCGACCGCAGCGCGGAGGAGCTCTCCGGCGGCGAGAAGCAGAAGATCGCCATCGCCCGCGCGCTCGTGCAGGAGCCGCGTCTGCTCATTTTCGATGAGCCGACCGGCAATCTCGATATCGCAAACGAAGAGCTCATCATCGACGAGGCGAAAAAGGCGGCGCGGCAGCGCGGCGTCGCCATTTTGAGCTCGCTGCACGATCTCAACCAGGCGCTGTGTCTGGGCGATAAGTTTTTCCTGCTCCGGAACGGCGCGGTGTGCTACGCCGGAGACGAGAGCGTACTCACGAGCGAAGTGATCGGGGACATTTTCGATATTCAATCCCGCATCATCACCGTAGACGGAAAGAAAGTAATTTTGGGAGGAAAATACTATGAAGAAAGCTAAACTCCTTTCTCTGCTGCTCGCGCTTGCAATGCTCCTTTCGCTTGCCGCGTGCGGCGCGGCCCCGGCCGAGACCCCGGCGGCCACAGAAGCTCCCACGGAAACACCGGTCGAAGCGACGGAAGCACCGGCGGAAACGCCTGCCGAGAGCGCGGAGATCACCGTTACCGACCTCATCGGCCGGGAGATCACCGTGACGCCGGGTTCGTATCAGCGCGTCGTGTGCATCGGCGCGGGTGCGCTGCGGCTCTACAGCTACATCGGCGACGTATCCCTGCTCTGCGGCGTGGAGGATATCGACAACGAAACGCTCTCCGAGCGCCCGAAGATGTTCGATTCCGTCGCGCGGCCCTATGTGCTTGCCCACAGCGACATGTTCGCGTCGCTGCCCTCCTGCGGCGTCGGCGGGCCGAATGCCCAGAGCCCCGAGGCGGAGAAGATCCTCACCTGCGAGCCGGATATCGTCATCTCCCTTTACGGCGATGCGGATAAGGCCAACGCCCTGCAGGAGCAGCTCGGCGTCCCGGTCGTGACGCTGATGAGCGGTCCGGACAGCGTGTTTGACGAGAGATTCAACGAAAGCGTCCGCCTTCTCGGCACGATCTTTGAAGAGAGCGAGAAGGCAGAAACTCTCATCGGCTTCATCGCCGCCGAGCGCGCCGGGATCGAAGCGCGCACCGCCGATATCGCCGAAGAGGACAAGCCCGCCGTTTATATCTGCGGTCTCGGCAACTGGGGCACGACGAACCACCTGATGACCGCGCAGGACTATGTTTCCTTCCGCGTGGCGAACGTGAAGAACGTTGTCTCCGGCCTTGGAGCGCCCGGCGCGCAGCCGATCGAGGCGGAGAAATTCGTCGCGCTCGGCGAGGACATGGACGCCATGATCTTTGACGCCGCCGCCGTGAAGAACATCAAGCCTCTTTACGCCGAGGATCCCACGATGTTCGATACCTGCCGTGCCTGGCGCGAGGGCGAGGCGTATCTCCAGCTTGCCTACAACGCCTACTATACCAACTATGAGATCGCGCTCATCAACACGTGGTTCGCCGCAAAGACCGCCTATCCCGATCGCTTTGAGGATGTTGACATGACCGAAGTGACGGACCGCGTCACGACCGCGTTCCTCGGAAAGCCTCTGGCCGAAGAGATCTACGCCTGCCCGAACAGCTTCGGCGGCTACCAGAAGATCGACACCGCCACGTTCTTTGCGGGGACGCAGGGATGATCGAGCAGAAGGATGTGATCGCGTTCTTCGATGAGCGCGCCGGAGGATGGGACGCCGGTATGGTCCGCAGCGACGAGAAGATCGGCCGCATTCTCGATAACGCGAAGGTGACGGCGGGCAGCCGCGTGCTGGACATTGCCTGCGGCACGGGCGTGCTCATCGGCGACTATCTGCGCCGGAACGTCGAGAGCGTCACCGCCGTGGACATCTCCCCGGAGATGATCCGCATCGCGCGCAAAAAATTCCCGCAGGAGAACGTGCGCTTCGTCTGCGGCGACGCGGAGACCGCGCCGCTCGGCGAGGGCTTTGACGCGATCGTCATCTATAACGCCTTTCCGCATTTTCCCGACCCGGAGCGGCTCGTGGCGCGCCTTGCCGCGCTGCTCGCCCCCGGCGGTCGGCTCACCGTGGCGCACGGCAGCTCGCGCGCGGACATCGACGCGCACCACCACGGCGCGGCGAGCCGTGTCTCCAACGGGCTCATGGAGGCCGAAGCGCTCGCCGCGATCTTCGCGCGGCACCTTCGCGTGACGGACGTTATCTCGACCGACGAAATGTATCAGGTCGTGGGCGAAAAAGAATAAAGCGATAAAAAGTGCCGTAGGAGCAAGAGACCTCTCTCTTGTCCTGCGGCGCTTTTTCTGATACGATGGGGCTATAAAAAATAGGGAGGCCGCTATGAAGATCTGTTCGGTATACGATGCGGAGTTCGCGCGCTACGGGCGCGTGCATTCCGGTATAGAGAGCGCGGCGCTGCTGCGCGAAATGGAGAAGATCCCCCTGCCGGAGAGCGGCACGGCGTATGAGCCGTCCATTGCTGCGCTCGAGGCGTGCGAAGCGTTCGCGGACTATCGGACGAGCGTGTTCGGCGGCATGCCGGTGCAGCTCGGCATGTGCTGGGGGCGCAATACAAAGCTTAACTGCCTTGAATACCACCGCGACAGCGAATTCAACCTCGGTCTCGGCGACTTTATCCTTCTGCTTGCCAAGCAGGACGAGATCGAAGACGGCGTGCTCGATACCGCGAAGGTGAAGGCGTTCCGCGTCCCCGCCGGGGTGCTCGTGGAGGTCTACGCCACGACGCTGCACTATGCCCCCTGCCACACGGACGAAACGGCGGGCTTTCGCGTGCTCGTCGCGCTGCCGCGCGGGACGAATACGGAAAAGCCCGCGCTGCGCGGCGGCTCGCCGGAGGACAAATATCTCGCCGCCTGCAACAAGTGGCTGCTCGCGCACTCTGAAAGCGCCGAGGCGAAGAACGGCGCGGCAGTCGCGCTGCGCGGCGAAAACATCGATATCGCCCCGGAGCTTCAAGCGCCGATGGGTATCGCGGATAAGATCATCGAAGCGCTGCGGGAGAAATACCGACCGCTCGGCATCGCCGTATACGGCTCGTTTGCCGACGGCTCGAACAACCGGAACAGCGACTTTGACGCGCTGCTCCTGCTGCCGGACGGCGAGACCGGACACGACGATTCGGTGCTTTTCGGTACGGAGCTGGACGTCTGGCTCTACGGCGCGGCGCATTTCGCCGCGCCGTATGACGCGGAGGATTTTTTGCAGCTCCATGACAGCGTGATCGTTGAGGATGCGACCGGGCGGCTATCGGCACTCCGGGCCGAGGTGAACGCCCATATCGAGAGCGCCCCGCAAAAGACCGAGGCGGAAAACGTGCAGTCGCTCTCGTGGTGCCGGAAAATGCTCCGGCGAACGGAGCGCGGCGACGCGGAAGGCTGCTACCGGCTGCACTGGCTGCTCACAGACAGCCTGAGCATCTATTATGATCTGCGCGGAGAGTATTACTTCGGGCCGAAAAAGGCGCTGCGCCGGATGGCAAAGACCGCGCCGGACGACGCCGCGGTCTATGAGCGCGCCCTGCACGAGCCCTCGCCGGAAAATCTCGCCGCGTGGGTCGGCGTATTGGAAGAGACGTTTTCCCGGAGATACCGGCCGTGAGGAATAGAAAGCACCGGTAAAACGTTGACAATCTCTCAAACGAGACCCACTTCGTTGGGCTCTCGTTTGAAAAGGCTGCGGCTCGCCGCAGCGCACTCGCTTACGCTCGCACGTTTGCGAGCCGAGAAGTATTTTTGCCGATGCGCATGTCATCGGCAAAAATGCTTTGCACTTTATTTGCGCCTGCGGGCGCAAACTCTGTGAGGCTTTTTCGACAGAATGAAGCGAGACTTCCGCGGAAGTCTCGCTTTTGCTGTCTTTTTTTCAGAGCGGCTGCTTTTTGATCATGGCGAACCGGCGGGGATATTTCGCCGGGGTGGGCGCGGTTTTCGGGATGATAACGACGCTGTGCACGGCGTCCGTGCCGGGAACGGTGTATTTCTCGATGCGCGGTTTCCCGCCGCCGAGCGTGCGGATGCAGCGCGCCGCCTCCTGCACCTCTTCCTCCGGCTCCGGCCCCTTCATCGCGGCGAACACGCCGCCGACGCGCACGAGCGGCAGGCAGAGCTCGCAGAGCATCGTCATCCGCGCCACGGCGCGGGATGTGACGACGTCGAAGCTCTCGCGCAGCACGCTCTCTTCCTCGGCGCGCCCGGCGAGACACGTGACGTTTCCGAGCCCGACCGTCTCGCACACCTCCTGCTGGAACGCCACGCGCTTCTGGAGACTGTCGATGAGCGTGATGTCGGCGTCCGGCGCGAGGATCGCCGCGACGAGCCCCGGAAAGCCCGCGCCGGAGCCGATGTCCGCGGCGGTCTTGCCGGAGAGACGCACATACCGGAGCAGCGCGGCGCTGTCGAGAAAATGCAGGCGCGCCGTCGCCTCCTCGCCCTCGATGGCGGTGAGATTCATCACCTTTGAGCGCTCGTCGAGCAGCGCATAGTAGGCCCGGAGCTGCGAGAGCTGCGCCGCCGTTGCCGGGACGCCGAGCTCCGCAAGGCCGGATGTGAGTATTTCTTCCATGGTCATGGTGTCCCTCCAGAAGAGCGTTGCTATGAACGGAGAATAAACCCCTCCGTCAAAAACTTCGTTTTTGCCACCTCCCCTGACGAGGGGAGGCAAGCAGGTTTGTGAATTACTATCTTGGCCCCCCTAACAGGGGGGCTGGCAGCCGTTAGGCTGACTGAGGGGTTTTCCCGTCAGCTCTTCCGGTCGAACCGGTGACCGCAACGGGGGCAGGTGACCTGAATGCGGCCCTTACCGCGCGGCACGCGCAGATAGCTGCTGCAGCCGGGACAGGAGAAAAACCGGAAATCGCGGCTCTGCTTCGCGCGATGCAGCGCACCGGAAATCTTTTCCTTTGCGCGGTCGTATTTCGCGCGCGCGACCATGTCCTCCGCCTGCCGCATGGGAAGATTGCGGGAGAGCGTCCGGAACAGGGCGTAGCCCGCTATAAGAAACGGGACGGAGCCGATCCGCCCCAAAAACAGCAGGTTCAGCCCGGCGATGATGGCCGCAATGCGGAAGAGATGCTTATTGAGAAAGTCCACGCCGTTTCGTCCGAGCATAAACATATTCAGCCGTGTCCGCATAGTCCGCGCCCCCCTTTCGTCCGGATGTTTTATAATTCTATCATGCCGGAGCGAAAGGCGTCAACAAGCCGTTGGCATATTCTCCGCCGCCGCGCCATAAGATAGATAGTATCGATGGGCAGGGGAGGCGGAACGATGAACCGAAAGGAAAAGCTGCTGTGCACGGCAATTATGGCGGCGCAGCTGGTATTCCATGCCGGGGCGCTGGCCCAGCCGGTCGAGCGCGCCGCCGAGACATATGAAAGCGGGCGTCTCGGCGCGGCGCTGCTCGCGCTCGAACTCGGCGACGCGCACACTTCCGGACAGCTCCTGCTTGCGGACAACCTTCCTATCGAAGCGTCGGCACCGGAGATCACACCGGAGCCGACGGCGGAACCGTCGCCGGAACTGACACCGGAACTGACACCGGAACCGATGCCGGAGCCGACGCCCGAACCCACCCCGGAACCAACGCCGGAGCCGACGCCGGAGATCACGCCCGAGCCCACGAGCGAGCCGACGCCGGAGATCGTGCCGTTCACGGACGACACCGGCATGGAGATCCGAAACAAAACGGACCTTGAAGCGGATATCGCCGCGCTCATGGCCGAGCCGCTCGTGCAGAAGCTCGGCGCGGAGGGGCCGCAGATCTTGATAATACATACGCACGGCACGGAGGCATATCTCCCCGCGGCGGGCGAGGAATATACGCCGAGCGACCCCTTCCGCACGACCGATCCGGGGCGCTCGGTCATCCGCGTGGGCGACGTGCTGTGCTCCGTGCTCGAGGAATACGGTCTTCGCGTGCTGCACGACCGCACGCTCTACGACTATCCGAGCTACGCGGGCTCTTATGAGCGCGCCGCGGCGTCCATCGAGGCGTATCTTGCCGAGTATCCGGACATCGCGCTCGTGCTGGATGTCCACCGCGACGCCATCGGCGACGAATCGACCGTCTATAAGACCTGCGCCGCCGGAAGCGGCATGGCGCAGGTGATGCTCGTGTGCGGCACGGACGAATATCTCGAGCACCCGCTCTGGCGGGAAAATCTCAAGCTCGCGCTCGCGATGCAGGCCGCGGCGGTATCGGCAAACGGCGCGCTCATGCGCCCGATCCATCTCGCGCCGGAGCGCTACAACCAGCAGTATACGACCGGCTCTCTCATTATAGAAGTCGGCACGAACGGCAACACGCTCTCCGAAGCGCTCGCCGCCGCGGAGCTTTTCGGCCGCGCCGCGGGGGAAATGCTCGCCTCTCTCGCCGCGCCGGGTTAAGAGCCGCGCCGATTGTCCATACTCCCTGTAAGGAACAAACCGAACAGGGAGGATATATTTCTTATGGAAGTTCAGGAGATCATGACGGCAAAAGTCATCACCGTCGGACAGGACGAGCCGGTCACGGCGGCGGCACGGCTGCTGCGGCGGTGGAATCTCGGCGCGCTGCCCGTGACGGACAGCACCGGGCGGCTGCGCGGCGTGCTCACCGACCGGGACATCGTGCTGCGCTGTCTTGCGCTGGATAACGACCCCGCGGACACGCGCGTTTCGGAGGTCATGTCCCGCGCGGTCGTGACGGCGCGGCCGGGCGACAGCGTGCAGAGCGCCGCCGCGCTCATGGCGCGCGAGCAGCTGCGCCGTCTGCCCGTGGCGGAAAACGGGCGGCTCGTCGGCATGGTGACGGCGTGCGATCTCGCCCGGCGCGAAAAGCTCGACGCCGAATTTGCCGAAGCCATGCGCGGCATCAGCGCCAATCTGGTGCGGAGATAAGGCAGAAGCCGCCATCCCCGTGGGGATGACGGCTTCCGTTGTATTAATTCCGGGGCCGCTCGTTTTTCGGGAGGACGCTATGTATATGTATATAAGAGTCAGTCGGCGACGGGGTTCGGCGGGGCGGTGGATTCGCGTACTTGGAGCGTCGGCGTGAGGAACACGCGGCGGGGCTGCGGCTTGGCGCCCGGCTCGTTTTCCATGATAATGCGGATAGACTCCTGCGCGATCTCGCGCAGCGGTTGGTGAATGGTGGAAAGCATTGGTGTCACCATGGTGCAGAGCTGGATGTCGTCCATGCCGAGGAGAGAAATGTCCTCCGGCACGCGGTAGCCCTGATTTGTGAGGCTTTTGAGCACCGCCGCGGCTATGATGTCGTTCTGCGCCCAGATCGCCGTCGGGAGCGCACGTCCGGCGTAGTCCGCCATGAGCGCGTCGCACGCGGCGAGACCGGTCTCAAAGTCCGGCAGATCGGTCTGCGAATACTGCCATTCGAGCTGCGCCTGATATTTGGCGAGCCCGTCGCGGAAACCGTCCAGACGGTCGCGTGCCCACTGCGTGATGCGCGGGCCGGTGACGGTGGCGACACGCTTGTGCCCGATGCTTCCGAGGTACTCGCCCGCCATCACGCCGGCGAGATAGTTGTCCGTAGCGACGTTGGAAAAGCTGTCCACGTTGATGCGGCGTCCGACGATCACGACCGGTACCCGCCGCTCCTCCTGCTCGAGCAGAGACTGCACGGCGCGAGTCTCATCGTAAATGAGATAGAGGATGATCCCGTCGATATTGCGGCTGAAATAGGTGTTTAGCAACTCCTTTTCGGTCTCGTACCGGTTGTGGTGGTTTCCGAGGATCAGCGTGTAGCCCTTTTCCTGCAGAAGGCGGCTCGTATGCTGGATCATCGTGGCGCTCGTGTGATGGATCGCGTCCGGCACGATCAGCGCGATCTGGCGGCTGTTGCGCGTGCGTAGCCCGCTTGCCACAAGGTTGGGGCGATAGTTGAGCTTTTTCATAGCCGCCTGGATCGTTTTGCGGGTCTCGGGGTCTACCATGCCCGGATTGTTGATGGCGCGGGAGACCGTAGCGGGGGAAACGCCGGAGAGTGCCGCTACATCTTTCAAAGAGACCATGCGCTGAACCGCCCTTCCGTTCTTTTTGCTAAAGCAGGTATAATATGACTATACCGTGACGGGAGGGAAAAGTCAATGAAAACTGTCAAGAAAATACAAATTGGATGAAATCGTTTCCACGAAGCGCCGGCGATGAGACTTTGACAGAGAAGATTGGCGGTTTCTGTGGCAAGCGACTAAACGATACAGACGGAATTCTGTGAAATATGTCAATTACAACAAGAAAAATTTGGCCATTTCCAGCATTGACGCTGCCTGAAAATCATGATATCGTACTTTATGCAAACGATTTCATGACGACGCTGCATAAGCGGCGGACGAGAAAGGAAAGGAAGGACTACTTATGAATCTTCTGGAAATGAATCCCCACGAGACCCGGTACATCCCACTGATCGGCAGCCCCATCGGCGGCTCCACCGCCTCGTATCTTTACAACCAGATCTTTGCCGCCTTTGGCATCAACGCAATGTCCTACCCGGTAGAGGTCAAGAAGGGCGAGCTGCCGGAGTTTCTGGCCGCCGTCAAGTTTATGAATACCCCCGGCTGCGTCCTCACCTCCCCCCACAAGCAGGACATCATCCAGTATATTGACGACGTGGACGAGGCCTCCCGCGTGTTCCGCTCCGTGAATACGCTCCGCTTTCGCGAGGACGGCCGCATCGAGGGCCACGGTCTGGACGGCAAGGGCGTAGGCGCGTTTGACGACAACGGCGTGGATCTCAAGGGCAAGGAAGTAGTCATGCTCGGCGCCGGCGGCATCAGCGGCATTTTTGCCACCGAGCTCGCCAATCGCGGCATCCGCAAGCTTACGATCCTCAACCGCACGGTGGACAAGGCCCGCTATGTAACCGAGACGCTTGCCGCGCGCACTCCCGTGGAGACCGCCTGCGGCGAATATACGCCGGAGAACGCCCGCCGCGCCGTGGAGACCGCCGACATTCTCATCCAGGCTACGACGCTTGGCATGAAGGGCTCCGGCCACGACCACCCCGACCTTTCCTTCATGGAAGCGCTGCCGGAAGGCGCGTGGGTCATGGAAGCTGTGTCCAACCCGCCGGAGACCGCAGTGATCAAGAAGGCGCAGGAGCTCGGGCTGCACACCGTTATGGGCATGGAGATGCTCGTCAATCAGGTCAGCGCTATCTGCAAGTTCATTCTTGACTGGGAAGCGCCGGAAGAGGCCAAGAAGATCGGCATCGACTTCTACTGCAACCTGTTTAACTACCACAAGTAAATTCCGGAACAATCTCTTGGCATACCTCCGGACAAAACCGGAAACAAATAGAAACGACAAGAAAGAAAAAGGAGAGCTTCACAATGAAAAAGACCCTTGCGATCCTTCTGGCCGTGGTAATGGCCCTGTCCCTGATGGCTGCCTGCGGCAGCACGGCGAACACCCCCGCTGCGGAAGAGCCCGCCAAGACCGGCGATGCGGCTCCCGCCAAAACGATCGTTCTCAAGCTCGGCCATAACAGCAACGCCGAATCCATGTACAACCAGGGCTGCGAAAAGTTCGCACAGCTTGTGGAAGAGTACACCAACGGCACCGTGAAGGTCGAAATCCACAACAGCGGCACGCTCGGCGACGAGGCCGAACTGCTCGACGGCGTCCGTATGGGCACGGTCAACATGGCTCTCATCAACTCCTCCCAGCTCGCCACCTACTGCAGCGAATTCTCCGTTCTGAGCCTTCCGTTCCTGTTCGAGAGCTATGACCACATCGAAGCGGTCGTCAACAACGAAGAGATCTGCAAGATCCTCTCCGATGACGCTCTCAACAACGGCGGCGTGCAGCTGCTCATGCCCTTCTGGGCCGACGGCTTCCGTCACTTTGTCAACGCCAAGCACGAGGTTACCACTCCGGACGACCTGAAGGGTCTCAAGCTCCGCACCCCGGCGTGGGAAGCGCTTATCGCCGCCACCGAGCAGTTCGGCGCCACCGCGCTCACCATGCCCTTCGGCGAAGCCTATGCGGGCGTTTCCTCTGGCACCGTGGACGGCATGGAGGGCACCTCTTGGTCAATTCTCGCCAACGGCATCAATGAGGTCTGCGACTACATGACGCTTGACGGCCACGTCTACAGCCCCTCCGTTCTCATCATGAACGTGAAGGATTACACCGAGAAGCTCACCCCCGAGCAGGTCGAGGCTGTTACGAAGGCCGCCGCCGAAGCTGGCCAGTGGGAGACCAACCTCGTCCGCGACTCTGAGCAGGAAGATCTCAAGAAGCTCGCCGAGCTCGGCATGACCGTCACCGAAGTGGACAAGTCCCTCTGGATCGAGGCCGCGCAGCCCGTGTATGAGAAGTTCGCCAGCTCTTACGACCAGAACCTCATCGCGCTGATCGCCGCTCTCAAGTAAAACTTTCCTCCCTCCTATTTCCCCCCCGGCAACGCAGCGAGCGAATGCAGCCATCATCCCGCTGCATTCGCTCGTACTGTATCTGCCTGTATCTGCGCAACTCCCGTATTCCATAAGGAGGTCTCTATGAAAAAAGCCGAACACATTCTCTCGCAGGCGGTCAAGACGGTCGTCACGATCCTTCTGCTCGCGCTTACGGTCCTCGTGACCTATACCGTTATCCTGCGCTATATATTCAACGGCGGCGTCCCCGCCGCCGAGGAGCTGGTGCGCTATCTCTTTGTATGGTCGGCATTCTTCGGCATCGTTCTGGGTGTGCAGGAAAAATCCCATATGAGCCTTACGTTCCTGTACGACTCGTTCCCCAAGCTGCGCCCGTATCTGAAGGGTATCTACTATGTGTGCAGCTACGTCTTCTGGGGTGTCATCGCCGTATACGGCTACCGGTTCACGACGCAGGCCGCGACGGCACGCTCCACGCTGCTGCCCATCACGCTCAACTATGTCTACGCCGCCGTGCCGATCTGCGCGGTGCTCAGCATCATTTTTGTCACGTTCCAGCTCATTCACGAATTCGCTGATAAAAAGGAGGAGGAAAACACATGAACGTTGTATGGCTCTCGCTCGGTCTCTTTTTCCTCTTCATGATTCTCGGCGTGCCAATCGCAATGTCCATCGGTCTCGCCGCGGGCGCGTCGCTCCTCGCAATGGACACCTCGCTCGTCGTTATGGCGCAGAAGATGTTCATCTCCACCAACAGCTTTACGCTGATCGCCATTCCGTTCTTCATGCTCGTCGGCGCGATCATGGACCGCAGCGGCATAACGGAAATGCTCGTAAACTTTGCCAAGGCCTGCATCGGCTGGATCCGCTACGGCATGGTGTATGTCACGATCCTCGCCGGCATCCTCATGGGCGGCATTTCCGGCTCTGCCACGGCAGACACCGCCGCGCTCAGCGGCATCCTAATCCCCACGATGGAGCGGCAGGGCTATCCGAGAAACTTCACCGCGCCACTGCAGGCCTCCGCCGGTACGCTTGGTGTCATCATCCCACCGAGCCTGTGCATGATCGTGCTTGGCAGTGTCACGAACCTGCAGGTGAGCAAGCTGTTCATCGCGGGAATCATCCCCGGCTGCATCGTCGGTCTCTGCATCGGCATCATCAGCTTCTTCATCTGCCGCAGCCAGGGCTTCGGTGAATCCGACACGATGCGCTTCAGTCTCAAGTTCCTCGGCAAGTCCACGAAGGAAGCAGTCTGGGCGCTGCTCATCCCCGTCATCATCGTCGGCGGCATCCTCGCTGGTGTGTTCACGCCCACCGAGGCTTCGGTCATCGCCGTAGTGTACACGTTGTTCGTCGCGCTTATGGTGACGAAAACGATCCGACTCAAGGATATCCCCGCTATCTTCTGCGACGCCGCCCGCTCCACCGGCACGGTCATGTTTGTCATCGGCACCTCCGCGGTGTGGAGCTGGATCCTCTCCTACGCGAACATCCCCGGCATGCTCGCGGACGCCATCACGTCGTTCACGCAGAGCCCGTTCGTCGTCATGATGATCATCACCGTCATCTTCCTCATTGGCGGCATGTTCATTGACGGCACTCCGCTCATTATCATGCTCGTGCCGCTGCTGTACCCGGTCGCCACGGCGGTCGGCTTCGATCCGCTGGCCTTCGGCATTATCATCTGCATCTGCAACGCCATGGGCGCCATCACGCCGCCGGTCGGTGCGGCACTGTTTGTTGCGTGCGCATCCGGCGGGGTCAAGCTGGAAAAGACGTTCAAATACGTCTACCCCATCGTCATTGCCGAGCTCATTTCCATCATCATCCTGTGTATCATCCCCCAGCTCGCATCCTTCCTCCCGTCCGTTGTCGGCCGGTAACTTGATGAAAAAGGAGATATTATAATGAAAACTCTGAAAGTTGAAGAGCTCACCAACGAAACCTTCCGCGAATACGGCTCCTTCTCCGATATGCTCCACCCCACCGGAACGTTCCTAGGCGGTGTCCCCGCCCGCTTTTTCCGCGACCGCGTCGTCGCCAACTATGACCCGACGAGCCTCGTCGCCTTCGGCGTGAACGAAATTTCGCCCCGCGAAAAGAACCTCATCGAGAAGACTGAGCACCACTTCAACACCTGCGAAGTGCTCATGCCGATGGACGGCGATCTCTATCTCGCGGTCGGCCCTGCACGCAAGGCCCCCGATTACGGAGAGTTCCATGCCTTCCGCATTCCGAAGGGTACGCTCGTCTGCCTGCGTCCCGGTACGTTCCACTCCGGCCCCTACACCGCGGGCGACGAGATCGTACACACGCTGCTCGCCCTGCCGGAGATGATGTACATGAAGGACTGCCACTTCTATCCCATCGACGAGCCGATCGAGATCGTGAAGTAAACGGTTTTGGCAAAATGTTTCGTCTGCCCGCAGGCAGACCCATATCAGGAGGAATAAACCATGGCATTTGATCTTGGATTGGAAAACAAAGTCGTCGTGATCACCGGCGGCGCGACCGGCATCGGCTTCGCCACCGGTCTGGAATTTGCCCGACAGGGCGCGCACGTCGCGATCTGCGGCCGCTCGGAGGCAAAGCTCGCCAAGGCGCGCGAGGCGTTCGCCGCCGAGGGCTTCGAGCTCTTCACCGAGGCGTTGGATGTGTGCGACGCCGAGAAGCTGTACGCCTTTGGCGACCACGTCATCGAAAAGTTCGGCCGCCTGGATGTGTGGATGAACAACGCCGGCATCGCCATCACCAAGCCGCTGCTCGAGTTCACAGAGGAAGAATGGAACCGCGTGCTCGATCTGAATCTGAACGCCGTGTTCCACGGCTCGCAGTACGCCGCGCGGAAAATGATCGCGCTCGGCAACGGCGGCGTCATTCTCAACGCCGGATCGTTCCAAGCGCTGATGCCGGCGGCCGCCGCAGTGCCTTACGGCACGACCAAGGCCGCGGTCGTCATGTTCAGCCGCACGTTCGCTGCGGAAATGGCACCCTACAACATCCGCGTTCTCAGCTACATACCCGGCGTTATCAGCACGCCCATGGCCATCGACTGGCTCAACGAGACCGACCAGATCCGCAACATTCCCTCGTACCGCTACGGCCAGCCCGAAGATCTGGCAAACGCGCTCGTCTTCGTCTCCTCGGATCGCGCCAGCTACATCAACGGCGTCCACATCGACGTGACCGGCGGCAAGTTCTGCGTGCAGAACCCCCGCTACGCCTTTGAGCACATGGACAAATCCAAATAAAGGAGCACACCATCACCATGGAACAGAAAACCGTATTTATCGGTGCAACCGGCTACGACCACTACTGTACGGAGGGCCGGAAAAAGTTGCTTGACGCGGGCTGCTGCCTGATCGAAAACCAGCTCGGCCGCCCGTATACCGCCGAAGAGCTCAAGGCCATCGGCGGCGAAATCAACGCCGTTATCTGCGGCTGCGAGGTATGGAACGAGGAAACGATTGCCGCTGCGCCCAACCTGAAGGTCATCGTCAAGTTCGGCGTCGGCGTGGACAACATTGACCAGGAAGCTGCCAAGCGTCACGGTGTACAGGTGGCGAACTGCCCCGGCATGAACTCCGTTGCCGTGGCGGAGCAGACGTTTGCGCTGCTGCTCGGCTGCATGCGCGAGGTGCCGGCGCTCGACCGCGCCGTGCGCGAGGGCCGCTGGGATCGCCGCGTGTTCCCGGAAATTTGCGGCTCGGTGTTCGGCGTCCTCGGCTTCGGCGCCGCCGGACGGGAGATCGCGCTGCGCGCCCGGGCATTCGGCGCGGAGGTCCTCGCTTACGATAAATACCCCAACTACGCCTTTGCCGAGCAGATCGGCGCGAAGATCGTCTCGCTTGACGAGGTGCTCGAGCAGTCCAACATCATCTCCGTCAACCTGCCGGCGCTGCCCGATACACTGCACATCATCAACGCAGAGAACATCGCGCGCATGCGCGACGGCGTTGTGATCGTCAACGCGGCCCGCGGCGTGCTTGCCGACGAGACTGCGGTTGCCGCAGCGCTGGAGTCTGGAAAGATCTTTGCATATGCCACTGATGTGTACGAGTCCGAGCCGGTGCAGGGCGATTCGCCGCTCATCCATTGCAAGCGCGCCGTTCTCTCGCCGCATCTCGCGGGAGAGAGCACCAACAGCTACCGGAAGATTGGAAACGCGACGGCGGAGGGTGTCCTTGCCGTTCTGGCGGGCGGAGAAGTGCCGCACCGTCTCGCATAAGGCGCAAACGCGCTTCGGAAAGGAGTTTTTATCATGAAAAAGTTTTACGGTGTCGTTACGCCGCTTTCCACGCCAATGTGCGCGGACGAGAACGTCGATTATGACAGTCTCGAAAGTCTCTGCCATTTTCTGATCGAAAAGGGCATCAATGGTCTCTATCCCAACGGCACCACCGGCGAGGTCATTTACCTTACGGCGGACGAGCGCAAGAAGATTCTCGAGCATGTGGTGAAGGCCGCGGCCGGACGCGCCGTGGTATTCTCCATGGTCGGCGCCGCCACCACAGCGGAGACGATCGAGCTGGCGCAGCACGCCGAAAAGGCGGGCGCGGACGGCATCGGTGTCGTCACGCCGTACTACCACAAGCTCAGCGACGACCAGCTTTTCGCGCATTATAAAAAGGTCTCGGAGTCGGTCGCGTCCGATTTCCCAATCTATCTTTACGCCATCCCCCAGCTCGCGGCGAACGACATTTCCGTCTCTCTCGCCGAGCGCATCGCAAACGAGTGCCCGAACGTCATCGGCATCAAGTACAGCTATCCCGACATGCCGCGGATGCTGAAGTTCCTGAATGTCCGCGGCGGGGATTTCTCTGTTGTCACCGGTCCGGATGATCTTTTCTACTGCCTACTCGCCTCCGGCGGGGACGGCACGATCTCTGGCAACTCCAACGTCATCCCGGAGTGCTATGCCGCCGTGTACAGCGCGTTCCTCCGCGGGGACTACATCGCCGCGGCAAAGCTGCAGGACCGTGTGATCCGGCTCAACGCCGTGCTCAGCGGGCCGAACAGTCTCGCCTGCTACAAGGCGGGTCTCGTCCGTCGTGGCGTGATCGCGCACCGAACGCTTCGTTCCCCGCTGACCGAACTCGCCCCCGCCGAGGAGGAAGCGCTGCTGGCGCGGCTGGAGGAAATGGATTATACAAATCCTTGCGTTTGAGCACCGGATACTATAAAATAAGAAGGAACGATATATGAGCAACCAAGAGATCATTTCTTCCACCTACGAAAAGCACGGCGGCATCTTCCGCCTGATCCCGATCTTTGTGCCGCGTCCGTTTTCGACGCCGGGCCGCCGTCTGCGCCTGCATCCGGACGATTACTACGCCTTTGGCACGGAGCGCGGTGCAATTAAAGAGCGCTGGTTCTCGAGCGTCATCCACTGCAACAACGGTCCGCTGACCCGCCCGGATGAGGGACTGAGCTATGTTTCCTACGGCACGACGCCGGAGGAGAAGTTCACGCTCAAGGAAGCCGTTGAGCAGCTCGGCGCAAAGCTCATCGGGCAGGATATGATGGACAAGTACGGCACCTGGCCGATGTACTCGAAGTTCTTCGACTACGATGTGCCGCTGTTCCACCATCTGCATCTGGACTTCCAAGCCGCGGCGAAGATCGGCGTGCTCGGCAAGCCAGAGGCGTATTACTATCCGCCGCAGTATAATAACTACGCCGGCTCCATGCCGGTGACATATTTCGGCTTCGATCCCGACTGCACGAAGGAAGAGGTCCGCGAGCGTCTTGTGAATTACGAGAAGGAGGACATCCGGATCACGGAGCTCTCCCGCGCGTACAGGATCGAGCTCGGGACGGGCTGGTATACGCCGCCCGGGGTCGTGCATGCGCCCGGCTCATATCTGACGTATGAGCCGCAGTGGAACAGTGACGTGAACTCGGTGTTCGAGAACGTCGCCTCCGGCGAGGTCTACAGCCGTGACTTCCTTGTGGAGAACCTGCCCGAGGAGGAGAAGGACAGCGTAGACGCCGTGATGGATTTGATGGACTGGGACGCGAACGTGGATCCGCACTATAAGCAGACGTACTTCCGCCCGCCGGTGGTCGCATCGGAGGAAGAGGGGAAGTACGTGGAAAAGTGGGTCGTGTACGGGAATCCGTACATCGGGGCGAAGGAGCTCACGGTGTATCCGGGGCAGACGGTCACGATCCGCGACAGCGGCGCATACGGCTGCATCCTGACGCAGGGGCACGGCACGATCGGGGATTATGAGTGCGAAGCGGCGGGCATGCTGCGGTTCGGGCAGCTGAGCGCGGATGAGTATTTTGTCGGCGCGGAGGCTGCGGCGAAAGGCGTTACGGTCACGAACAAATCGTGCGAGCCGCTGGTCATGCTCAAGCACTTCGGCCCCAACCATCCCGAAAAGCCGTAAAAAAGCCAAAGATATAAGGAGGAAAAAGCCATGCTCAACCACATTTCACCGATATTCTCTCCGGAGCTTCTCGCTGCGGTCTACGCGATGGGACACGGGGACACGATCGTGCTGGCGGACGGGAACTTCCCCTCGGACGGGGTGAGCCGCCGCGGCGCGGCGGAGATCATCCGCGCGGACGGCCACGGCATCCCGGAGCTTCTCGACGCCATTCTGGCGCTCATGCCGCTGGACACCTACGCCGAAAAGCCGGTGCTGTACATGGCAAAGTCCGAGTGTGACCGCGATCTTGCGCTTCCCATTCTGGACGAATACAAAAAGATCATCGAGAAGTACGACGAGCGCGGCGAGGCGTGCACGGGCTATCTGGAGCGGTACGCGTTTTACGATAAGGCGGAGCAGGCCTGCTACATCGTGCAGAGCGGCGAGACCTCGCAGTATGCGAACATCATCCTGCAGAAGGGCGTCGTCAAGCGGAATAAGTGATCGTTTCTTTTCTCCTTTCGGGGCGTCTGTGCCGTTTCGGCCGGACGCCCCGTTTTCGCGTTTTCGGCGGAAAAGAAAAAAGGTGTCAGCGGGATCGCTCCGGCTGACACCCTTTTTGTCGGGTCGATTACAGAACATTAAAATTCATGTTCATGATGTACTGCTCCATGAATTCGGCGCTGGCGTTGAGCTCCACATGATGCGTGACGGCACGGATGTGCTCGCAGCGGGCGCTCTCCGCGCGGTCGCGGAGATAGCGGCACACGCCGCTGCCCGCGCGGTGCGTGCGCCCGGCGCGTGGCTTCCGCAGACAGAAGCGGCGGAGTGTCCGGTAAGCGCTTGACGCGCGGGGCACAATATGGTATTCTGTCATAACTATATAAAAATGGAGTGTGATGACCCCACATGGACGGCGACAGTTGGCTGTCTTGGATACCTATCGTTTTTCTTCTCTGCATGGCGGCGTATTTTGCCGTGGCAGAGACGGCCGCCACGTCCGTCAGCCGCATCCGACTCAAGACGCGGCTCGATCAGGGCGACCAGAAGGCGAAGAGAGCCCTTTACGTACAGGACAATTTTGACCGCGCAATTTCCGCGATCCTCATCGGCACGAATATCGTCCACATCTCCACCGCTACGCTCACAACGGTGCTCGTTACGCGCACCTGGGGCGCGAGTTGGGTGGCGCTTGGCACGATCGTGTGCACGATCGCGGTGTTTTTTGCCGGAGAGATGCTCCCCAAGAGCATCGCCAAGCGCTACAGTGAACGGTGCGCCCTTGCGACGGCGCCGTCCCTGTGCTTTTTTATGCGCATTTTCGCGCCGCTGGCGAAGGCACTTTCGCACATCGGCGAATTCTTCTCGAATCTCGCCAAGGGCGAGCCGGAGATCACCGTGACCGAGGATGAGCTCTACGACATCATCGAAACGATGACCGACGAGGGCGAGCTGCCCGAGGACCGGGCGGAGCTCGTCCACTCGGCGCTGGAGTTTGCGGACGTAACAGTCGAGCGCGTGTTCACGCCGCGCGTAGACGTTGCGGCGCTCGATGTGAACACGCCGCCGGAGAAGATCCTCTCGTTCATCCGTGAGCAGCGCCACAGCCGCCTGCCGGTGTACGAGGGCAGCATCGACAACATCATCGGCGTGCTGCAGATCCGCAAATACGTCCGCGTATACCTGCGTGAGAGGAAATACCCGGAGCTTCGCAGCCTGCTCGACGCGCCGTGCTTCGTGCACCAGAGCACGTCCATTGACGAGCTGCTCGAAGAGCTCAACCGGCAGAAGGTCTCTCTCGCCGTCGTCACGGACAACTATGGCGGCACGATGGGCATCGTGACCGTCGAGGACATCATCGAAGAGCTGGTCGGCGAGATCTGGGACGAGGACGACGTCGCGCAGGTCGAATTCCGCGCGCTCGGCGGCGATACCTACGAGGTCAGCGCCGACATGGACATGGAGGACCTTTTCGACGAGCTCGGCTACGACGATCCCGAGGATACCGACTGGGAGCACAAGCCCGTCGGCGAGTGGGTGTATGAGCAGTTCGACATGATCCCCGCGCAGGGCGAGAGCTTCACCTGGCACCGGCTGAAGGTGACCGTGGAGGCCATTGACCACCGGCGCATCCGCAAGCTCCTCATCCGGCTTCTGCCCGAAGAGACGCAGGAAGGGGGCGAGGAGGCATGACAACGTGGATCTATGTGCTTTTGATGCTCGTGCTGCTTTGCGGTTCGGCGTTTTTCTCGGCATCGGAAATGGCGCTCTCGTCGGCCAACCGGATGCGTCTTGCGTCCGCCGCCGAGGAGGGGAACCGCGCCGCCGGGATCGCCTGCAAGGTGATCGACAAATACGAAAACGCGCTCTCCGCCATTCTCATCGGCAATAACCTCTGCAACATCGGCTCGGACTCGATCGTGACGGTGCTCGGCATTGCGCTGCTGGGAGAAAAATATAACGGCTGGGTGTCGGTCCTCATTACGCTCTGCATGACGGCGATCATCATCGTGTTCTGCGAATCCGCGCCGAAGATCGCCGCAAAGAAAAACGCGAACCGCTTTTCGATGACGGTCGCGCCGTTCGTCCGTTTTCTTATGATCGTGCTCTCGCCGGTCATCTTCCTCGTTTCGCTGCTCATCCGTCTTATTACGCTTCCGCTCAAGGACGAGCACAGCGGCGAAAATACCGAGGAGGAAGCCGCCGCCGAGCTGCAGTCCATCATTGAGACCGTCGAGGACGAGGGCGTCATCGACGAGGACCGCAGCGAGCTTCTGCGCAGCGCGCTCGACTTTTCCGAGATCGCCGTCATGGACGTGATGACCGCGCGCGTGGACGTCGAGGCGCTCGATATTGACGACGACTGGCGCGAGCTTTTGCTCTCGGGCGAGGATCTGCCGTATTCGCGCATCCCCGTGTATGAGGACAGCATCGACAATGTCATCGGCGTACTGTATCTCAACCGTTTTTACAAGGCGCTGCTCGACGATCCCGACGCGGACATCCGCAGCAACCTTATGAAGCCGCTGTATATCTATAAGACCGTGAAGCTGCCGGATGTGCTCGCGCAGCTGCGCAAAAACCAGCAGCATCTCGCCGTCGTCACGGACGAATACGGCGGAACGCTCGGCATCGTGACGCTCGAGGATGTGCTCGAAGAGCTTGTCGGCGACATCTGGGACGAGACCGACGAGGTCGAAGACGAGATCGTTGAACGGCCGGACGGCATGTATGAGATCGACGGCGATCTTCCCATCGGCGATCTTGCGGAGCTTCTGGACGTGACCGAGGAATCGCTCGACACCGCGAGCGCCACCGCCGGCGGCTGGACGATCGAGAAGTTCGGCGCGTTCCCCAAGGTGGGCGATACCGTGGAGGCGGACGGCCTTCGCGTAAAGGTGCTCGCCATGGGCGAGGACGGGCTTCGCGTGGAAAAGATCCTCGTGGAGAAGCTGCCCGAGGATGAAACGGACGATTGACCGGGAGGGTTTACCCATTCAGGACTTGACGCAGAAAAGAGAACGGGCGGTGCTCGCGGGGCTTTCCGCATCGAGCATGGACGCCGAGGAGCGCTCCACCGAAATTTCGATGGAGGAGCTTGCCGCGCTCGTGGACACCGCGGGCGCGGACACGGTCGCCATGGTTTTGCAGACCCGCCAGTCGCCCGACCCGCGCAGCTTTCTCGGCGCGGGCAAATTGCAGGAAATAAAGGAGATCGTAACGAACAACGAGTGTGATCTCGTAGTCATCGACAACGAGCTCTCGCCCTCGCAGGCGCGGGCGATCGAGGAAGAGCTCGGCGTGCGCGTCGTGGACCGGAGCGGACTCATTCTCGATATTTTCGCCCAGCGCGCCCGCACAAAGGAGGGCCGGCTGCAGGTGCAGCTCGCGCAGTATGAATATCTGCTGCCGCGGCTGACCGGCATGTGGACCCATCTCAAGCGCCAGGCCGGTACGAGCGCGCCCATCGGCACGCGCGGCCCCGGCGAAACGCAGCTCGAGACCGACCGGCGGCATATCCGCCGGATCATCCAGAATCTGCAGGCCGATCTCGAACAGGTGCGCCGCGTCCGCTCGACGCAGCGCCGCCGCCGCGAGAAAAACGCCATGCCGATGGTCGCGCTCGTCGGATACACGAACGCCGGAAAGTCCACGGTGCTCAACCGTCTGACGCGCTCGGACATCCCGGCGAACGACCGCCTTTTCGATACGCTGGACACGACGACGCGCCGTCTCTGGCTGCCGGAGCTTCAGCGGGAGATCCTGCTCTCCGACACCGTCGGCTTCATCCGCAAGCTGCCGACGAATCTCATCGAGGCGTTCAAGGCCACGCTCGAAGAATTGCAGTACGCCGATCTCCTGCTGCACGTCATCGATGTTTCCGCGCCCGACTGGGAGGAGCAGGCGAAGGTCACCGACGCGCTCATCCGCGAGCTGGGAGCGTCCGCCACGCCGGTGCTGCGCATTTATAATAAGTGCGACGCGATCCCGGCGCTTACGGAGCTTCCCCACACGCGCGACGGCGTGTGCATTTCCGCGCGCACCGGCGAGGGCGTGGACACGCTGCTCGCACGCATCACGGAGGAGCTGAAGCAATGACGCCGTACCGTACCGCCGCCGGATACGGCGAGGCGGAATATGAGGACAAACGAAGCCGGTTTATCGGCCATATAAAGCCCGTGACATCGGAGAACGAGGCAAAGGCGTTCATCGACGAAATGCGCCGGACGTATGCCGACGCGACGCACAACGTTTTCGCCTACGTCCTGCGCGAGGGGAACATCCTTCGCTGGTCGGACGACGGCGAGCCGGGCGGCACATCCGGCCAGCCGACGCTCGCCGTGCTGCAGGGCGCGGGGCTGACGGACGTCTGCTGCGTCACGACGCGCTATTTCGGCGGAACGCTGCTCGGCTCGGGCGGGCTCGTGCGCGCCTACTCCGCCGCGGCGCGCGCCGCGCTGCGCGAGGCGGGCACCGCCGTCATGCGCCCATGGCGGCGCGGGAGCTTTGCCTGCTCCTACGCCCGGTACGAACGGCTGCGCCGCCTTTTGGAAGAGCGCGGCGCGCGCGTTGAGGAAACGCTCTTCGGCGCGGAGGTCGAGATCGTTTTTTCCGCGCCCGAGACGCAGAGCGAGAGCTTTGCGACGCTCCTGCGCGACGCGACCGCCGGAGAAGCCGAGGTGCGTCTCGGCGAGAGCGTTTTCCGCCCGGAGCGGGAGGAAGAATAATTTAAAAATTTTTTCTCCGAAAAGCAGGGAAAATCGCGGGCAATGTCGTATATAAGTAATGCAGAGGTCTTCTGCATTACTTTTTTCTTTGGTCAAAAGGCGCCGGAACCCCTTCGTCTTTTGCCTTCGGCAAAATCCACCTCCCCTATTAGGGGAGGCAAGTGGGGTTGCGTACAATTAACTTGGCTCCCCTAACAGGGGAGCTGGCAGCGGCAGAGCCGCTGACTGAGGGGTTTGCCATTTTATCAAATTTTTTTCAAGGAGGCGGAGCGCATGACTTGTCCGCGGCAGGAACGCGAGGAGCTGGAAAAAATTCTGGTGGGTGACTTCGGCGTGCGCGCCGCCGATTCCCACGGCCGCCGCCGCGCGGAGGAAGAGGACCCCGTGCGCACATGCTTTCAGCGCGACGCCGACCGCATCACGCACTCGAAGGCGTTCCGGCGTCTCAAGCACAAAACGCAGGTCTTTCTCCAGCCGGAGGGCGACCATTACCGCACCCGGCTCACGCACACGCTGGAGGTAACGCGCCTTGCGCGCACCGTCGGGCGGGCGCTGCGGCTCAACGAGGATCTGTGCGAGGCCATCGCTCTCGGCCACGATCTCGGCCACACGCCGTTCGGCCACGCCGGGGAGCGGGCGCTCAACGAAATTTACGGCCCCGGCTTCCGGCACTACGAGCAGTCGCTGCGCGTGGTGGACTGCATCGAAAAGGACGGCCGGGGGCTCAATCTCTGCCAGGAGACGCGCATCGGCATTCTTGCCCACACAAAGGGCCATCCCGAGGAGAGCCGCGAGGCCGTCGTCGTGCGGCTGTGCGACCATGTGGCGTATCTGAATCACGATCTGGACGACGCGATGCGCGCCGGCATCGTCGCGGAGTCTGAGCTGCCGGAGATCATCGTAAAGCGGCTCGGCACGCGCAACAGCCGCCGCATCAACTCGCTCGTCGATAACATCATCCGGACGAGCGGCGCGGGAAATGTCGGCATTTCGGACGATATGCAGGAAGTCTGGGACGTGTTCCACGAATTTCTTTATGACCGCGTGTACCACAACCCCGTCGCCAAGGGCGAGGAGGCCAAGGTCGAGAACATCCTGCGCGGCATCTGGGAGCATTACTGCCGGTATCCCGAGAAGCTGCCGGACGATTTCCGCGGCATTATGGAGCGCGACGGGCTCGAGCGCGCCGTGACGGACTATGTCTCCGGCATGACGGACGACTACGCGATCTATCAGTACGGCGAGATATTCATCCCCATGGCGTGGAGCGTGAAATAAGCGCTGCACAGCAAACGAAAGAAGCCCGGCCGGATGCCGGGCTTCCAACCAAAAATTATTGCAATAGGAGGCGGACGTATCATGGCATTTCCCGAACGGTTTCTCGACGAGCTGACCGAGCGCAACGACATTGTGGACGTGGTGAGCCAGTACGTCCGGCTGACGAAGAAGAGCGGGGCGAACCTCTTCGGCCTGTGCCCGTTCCACAGCGAGAAAACGCCCTCGTTCTCCGTTGCGCCCGATAAGCAGATCTACCACTGCTTCGGCTGCGGCAAGGGCGGCGGCGTCATCAACTTCATCATGGAGATCGAAAATCTCTCGTTCCCGGACGCCGTGGCGTTTCTGGCGCGGCGCGCGAACATGCCTCTGCCGGAGGAAGCGCAGAGCGAGGATACGTCCCGCCGGGCGCGGCTATTGGAGCTCAACCGGGACGCGGCGCGGTTTTTCCATGATATGCTCAAATCGCCGCAGGGCGCCCCGGCACAGGACTATGTCCGCCGCCGCGCCATTTCTCCCGCGATGGTCACGCGCTTCGGTCTCGGCTTTGCGCCCGATTCGTGGGAATCGCTCGCGAACGCGATGCGCAGGAAGGGGTACAGCGATCAGGAGATGTTCGAGGCCGGCCTCGTGAAGCACGGCAAGTCCGGCGGCGTGTACGATGCCTTCCGCAACCGCCTCATGTTCCCGGTCATCGATGTGCGCGGCAGCGTGATCGGCTTTTCCGGCCGCATTCTCGGCGACGGCGAGCCGAAGTACTTAAACAGCCCCGAAACGCCCGTTTTCAGCAAAAGCCATAATCTTTTCGGTTTGAATCTGGCTAAAAAGTCAAAAAACGGGTATATCATTCTCGTAGAAGGCAACATTGACGTCGTCTCCCTGCATCAGGCGGGGTTTGACGGCGCGGTCGCTTCGCTCGGCACGTCGCTCACGCCCGAGCAGGCGCGGCTTATTTCGCGCTACACGAACGAGGTCGTTCTCTGCTACGACAGCGACGAGGCGGGAAAAAAGGCGGCCTCGCGCGGCATCGGCATTCTCGAAAAGCTCGATCTCAAGGTGCGCGTATTGCAGGTGCCGGGCGCGAAGGACCCGGACGAGTTCATCAAGAAAAACGGCGCGGACGCCTTCCGCAATCTCATTGACGCGAGCGCCGGACAGATCGAATACCGGCTGCGTGACGTGGAAGCGAAAAACCCGCCCACGACCGACGAGGGGCGCGTGGACTATCTCAAGAGCGCGGCCTCGCTTCTGGCGTCGCTGCCGGGCGCGGTCGAGCGCGAGGTATACGCCGCGCGCGTGGCGGAAAAGGCGGGCGTATCGCGCGAGGCGGTGCTGCAGGAGGCCGAACGGCTGCGCCGCCGCCGCATTGCCGACGCGAAAAAGCGGGAAGCGCGCGACGCCGCCCGCCCCACGCAGACGGCGCAGCCCGCGCAGCGCTCCATCCGGTACGACGATCCGCGCTCGGCGCGCGCCGAGGAAGGCCTGATCCGGATACTGTATCTCGATCCGGGCGCGGCGAAGGGCAAGACCCTGCCGCCGCCGGAGAGCTTTTCCTCTCCCGTGCTCGCGCGGCTCTACCGCGAGCTTCTGCGCCGCGTGCAGACCGGCGAGACGATCTCCATGGCGGTGCTGGCCGGACAGTTCACCGGCGACGAGATGAGCCACTTCACTTCGGTGCTCGGCGCGCCGGAGGACCTTTCCCACGCGGACAAGGCCATATCCGATTACATAGCCGTTATTACCGGACGCACGGAGGACGCCGAGGACGATCTCCGCGCTCTGGCGGAAAAATACAGAAAGACAAAAAGTTTTGGAGGATAAACGATGAGCGAGCAGAAAGAAAAGAACATGCCGGAAGAAAAGCTGCCGGAGGCGAAGCTGCCAGAATCCGCGCCCGTCAGCGAGGGAGAGGCTCTTACGGCGCTGGCCGACGCCATTCTCGCGACCGACGAGCCGGAAGAGATCGCGGACGTTCCCGAGGATGACGAGCTTGAGCCCACCCACGGCGCGCGCGGCAAGAAGGAAAAGCCGGAGGACACGCAGAAATCCCGCGAGGAGCGCCTGTCCAACCTGATCGAAAAGGGCAAGAAGGCCGGAAAGCTGACGCTCAAGGAGATCGCGGACGTCATCGACGGGCTGAATCTCTCGCAGGAGCAGATGGACCGGTTTTACGATACGCTTGAAGAGCTGAACATCGAGACCGTCGGCGAGGATCTGCCGCCCATCGACGATGACGAGCTCCTTCCCGCGCTCGACGAGCTCGAGGAGATCGATGAGGTCACCGAAGAAGAGATCGCCGAAGCCGACAGCATGGTAGATTCCTACTCGACCGACGACCCCGTGCGCATGTATCTCAAGGAGATCGGCAAGGTCAGCCTGCTTACGCAGGAGCAAGAGATCGAGCTCGCCGTGCGCATGTCGCAGGGCGACGAGGAGGCCAAGCGCCGCATGGCGGAGGCAAACCTCCGTCTCGTCGTGAGCATCGCCAAGCGCTATGTCGGCCGCGGCATGCTGTTCCTCGATCTCATTCAGGAGGGCAATCTCGGCCTCATCAAGGCCGTCGAAAAGTTTGACTATACCAAGGGCTACAAATTCTCGACCTACGCGACGTGGTGGATCCGTCAGGCCATCACCCGCGCCATCGCCGACCAGGCGCGCACGATCCGCATTCCGGTGCATATGGTCGAGACGATCAACAAGGTCATCCGCGTTTCCCGCCAGCTGCTGCAGGAGCTGGGCCACGACCCGAGCGCCGAGGAGATCGCCGCGGAGATGAACATCCCCGTGGAGAAGGTGCGCGACATTCTCAAGATCGCGCAGGAGCCGGTCAGTCTCGAAACGCCGATCGGCGAGGAGGAGGACTCCCATCTCGGCGACTTTATCCCCGACGAGGACGCCTCCGAGCCGAGCGAGGCCGCGAGCTTCTCGCTTTTGAAGGAGCAGCTCATGTCCGTGCTCGCCACGCTCACGCCGCGCGAGGAGAAGGTGCTCCGCCTGCGCTTTGGCATCGAGGACGGCCGCACCCGCACGCTCGAGGAGGTCGGCAAGGAGTTCAACGTCACGCGTGAGCGTATCCGCCAGATCGAGGCGAAGGCGCTGCGCAAGCTCCGCCACCCCAGCCGCAGCAAGAAGCTCCGCGACTTTTTGAACTGAGACTTCTTTTAAGGAGGAAAAAACCATGTTCCGACCCGTGCGAAAAAAGAAAAATGAGATCAGCGCAGAAGCGGCAAAGCAGCTCCTGCACACGGAGCGCCGGGGCGTTTTCGCCGTGAACGGCGACGACGGCTACCCCTACGCCGTCCCGGTCAACTTCTTCTATGACGAGGAGACCAACCGGATCTATTTCCACGGCTCCCGCGCCGGACACAAGATCGACTCCGTCCGCAAAAGCGACAAGGTCTGCTTCACCGTGTACGGCAACGAGACGATCCGGGACGAAGCCTGGGCGCCGTATATGCAGAGCGCCGTCGTGTTCGGACGCTGCCGTCTGCCGGAGTGCGGCGAGGAGAGCATGGCGCTTCTCAAGCGCTTCGCCATGAAGTATTACCCCGAGGAGAGCATGGTGGACGCCGAGATCGCCGACGCCGGGAAAGCCGCGCAGATGTACGTGATCGACATTGAGCACATCAGCGGCAAGGAAGTGCAGGAGAAGTAAAACCCGATACATAAAATAGAGGAGAGCTCCGTTCCGCGGCGTTGCCGCGGAGCGGAGCTCTCTTTTTTAACACGTTCTTTATGCCGCCGGCGGGCGGGATATGATACAATATTCTGTCAAATCGCGTCGAACGGAAGGAGAGAGCCGATGCAGACCGATCGCGGAAAGAAATGGAACGAAATACGCATGCGCCTTTTCAAAATGGTGTCGGTGGGCGTGGTGGACGATCCGATCAACCAGGGGTACGACATCGTCAGCACACTGATGCTGATCGTGAACCTTGTCGGGGCGTTTGCGAACACGTTCGACGGCGTGCGCGCGCAGTACGCATCGCTCCTCGATCTCACCGAGGAGATCACGGTCGCCTTCTTCGCGCTCGACTATGCGCTGCGGCTCATGACGGCAAAGTGCCTGTACCCGCAGCTCACCGAGGGGCGCGCTCTCGCCAAATACATGCTGTCCGCCGGGGGCATCGTCGATCTTTTGTCGTTCCTGCCGTTTTATCTGCCGTTCTTTTTTCCGAGCGGCGCGGCGGCGTTCCGGCTGTTCCGCGTGGCGCGCATTTTCCGCCTGTTCCGCATCAATGCGTATTACGATTCGCTCAACGTTATCACCGAGGTCATCGTCGGCAAAAAGCAGCAGCTTTTATCGTCGGTGTTCATCATTCTCGTGCTGATGCTCGGCTCGAGCCTGTGCATGTACTCGCTTGAGCACGACGCGCAGCCGGAGGTGTTCAAAAACGCCTTTTCCGGCGTATGGTGGTCGGTGTCGACGCTGCTCACCATCGGCTACGGCGACATTTATCCCATCACGCCCGCCGGAAAAGCGATGGGCATTTTCATCACGTTCCTCGGCGTCGGCATGGTGGCGATCCCGACCGGTATCATATCCGCCGGCTTCGTGGAGCAGTACACGCGCCTCAAGCGTCTCGGCGACTATGCCGAGGAAGAGGAGCTGCATTTCATCAAGACCGAGCTGCACCGCGGCGATCTCTGGGTCGGGAAGACGGTGCGCGAGCTGCATCTGCCGCAGGGCGTGATCCTTGCGGTCATCCAGCGCGGCGGCGATACGATCATCCCCCGCGGCGACGTGGCGCTCAAGGCCGGAGACCGGCTCGTCATCGGCGCCGAGCACCTGAAGGGCGACCGGCCGGTCAATCTGCGTGAGATCACGCTGCGCAAAAACCACGACTGGAACGGCGTTGCCATCAAGGATATCGACATTTCCCGCCAGTCGTTCATCGTTATGGTGCGGCGCGGGAAGAAGCTGATCGTACCCTACGGCAAGCTCGTCCTCGCCGAGGGCGACACCGTGATCCTATACAGCAAGGAAGCGCCGAGACCGACGATCACGTTCTGAAACAAGAAAACGGCGGGACTGACCGAACGTCAGCCCCGCCGTTTTTTACTTGTGCGCGAGAAGCTCTTTGCCGGGGATGCCCGGCTTTGTGAGATTCATGGGATCGAGGATCGTGTCGATCTCCTCTTCCGTGAGGAGTTTTTCCTGCAGTATGAGCTTCCGGACGCTCTGCCCGGTGACGATGGCGCGCTTGGCGATGTCCGCGGCGTGCTGATAGCCGATGTGCGGCGTGAGCGCCGTGATGACGCCGACGCTACTCTCGACAAGCTCCCGGCAGCGCTCCTCGTTCGCGGTGATGCCGGTGACGCAGTTGTCCACGAACGTGTGCACGGCGTAGGTCAGCGTGCCGATCGACTGGAACAGGCAGTAGAAGATGATCGGCTCAAAGGCGTTGAGCTCGAGCTGCCCGCCCTCGGCGGCCATGGTGACGGTCATGTCGTTGCCGATGATGAGGAACGCCACCTGATTGATGACCTCCGGAATGACCGGGTTCACCTTGCCCGGCATGATGGACGAGCCGTTCTGCCGCGCCGGGAGATTGATCTCGCCGAAGCCGGTGCGCGGCCCGGACGACATGAGACGAAGGTCGTTGGCAATTTTCGAGAGCGTCACCGCGCACGTTTTGACAGCGCCCGACACCGCCACGAACGGATCCGGGTTCTGCGTGGAGTCGATGAGATCGCCGGCCTGCGTGAGCTCCATGCCGGATACCTCGCTCAGCACGGGGACGATGCGCCGCAGGTACGTTTCGTCCGCGTTGATGCCGGTGCCGATGGCCGTGCCGCCCATGTTGAGCGAGCGCATCTCGTCCATGGCCTTGCCCATGCGCACGGTGTCGCGCCGCACGGCGTCGGCATAGGCGCGAAACTCCTGCCCCAGCCGGATCGGCACGGCGTCCTGCATCTGCGTGCGGCCCATTTTGATGACGTGGTTAAATTCGCGGGATTTGTCCTCAAACGCGGCACGCAGCCGGTCAAGCTCGGTCTCCAGCTTTTTCAGAAGGCGCAGCGTCGTCATCTTTCCGGCGGTGGGAATGACGTCGTTGGTGGACTGGCCGCAGTTGACGTGGTCGTTCGGGTTGACGAGCGAGTAGTCGCCCTTGACGCCGCCGAGCAGCTCGATGGCGCGGTTGGCGATGACCTCGTTGGCGTTCATGTTGATGGATGTGCCGGCGCCGCCCTGCACGGGATCGACGATGAACTGCTCACGCAGTTTTCCCGCGAGGATCTCGTCGCAGGCGCGCACGATGGCGTTTGCGATACGCTCGTTCAGCAGTCCGGCCTCAAGGTTCGTGAGTGCCGCCGCCTTTTTGATGTAGGCAAGACTGCGGATGAGCTCCGGGTTCATCCGCAGCCCCGTGATGGGGAAGTTTTCCGCGGCGCGCAGCGACTGCACGCCGTAATATACGTTTGCCGGCACGTCCTTCGTGCCGATGGAGTCTTTTTCTACGCGGTAATCGGAAGTATGATTTTCCATTTCTCTTTCTCCTGCGTCTCCTGTGATGAAGTTCAATTTGATTATAGAGCGGGATATAATATAGTCAAATATCAAGTCAATACTTGTCCCCATAACTTCAAAGTTATATAATGGCGGAAAGAGGGGGCGACAGCATGAAGCAGAGAGTCTTTGACGGCATGGAATACGTGTATGCCGTGTACCGGGAAGGGAGCTTTCAGAAAGCGGCGGAGAAGCTGTTCGTTTCGCAGCCGTCCGTGAGCGCGTCAGTACGCCGGGTGGAAGAGCGCGTTGGGAGCCGCCTGTTCGACCGCAGCCGGAAGCCGCTCGCGCTCACCGAGTGCGGCGAGGCGTACATCGCCTGCGCGGAGAAGATCCTCTCCATGGAGCGGGACTTTACGGAGTATGTGAACGACTGGGAGGGGCTTCGCCGCGGAAAGCTCGCGGTTGGGGGGAGCAGCCTTTTTTCCTCGCTGCTGCTGCCGCCGATGATGGCGTCGTTCCGGGAGCGCTACCCCGGCATCACGCTCACGCTGGCGGAGGAGACGACGCCCCGGCTCGAGGAGATGCTGCGGCAGGGAACGGTCGATCTCGTGGTGGACTATACGATCCCGAACATGGAGCTTTACGATTCCGCGACCGTCCGGGAGGACGCGCTCATTCTCGCCGTGCCGCGCGCGGCGGCGGTCAACGCGCGTCTCGCGCCGTACCGCATTGCACCGGAAGAGATCGGCGCTGCGGCGCGGAGCGCTGCGCCGGGCGTACCGATGGAGCTTTTGAAGGACGAGAGCTTTGTGCTTTTGAAGCCCGAAAACGACACCCGTGCCCGGGCGGACGCGCTCTGCCGTCTCGGCGGCTTTGAGCCGAAAACGGCGATGGAATTTGACCAGCAGATGACGGCGTATCTCGCCGGATGCTCCGGCGCGGGGATCACGTTCGTGAGCAGCGTACTCGTATCGCGCCTCTCGCCGAACCCCGGTATCTGCTATTACCGCCTGCCGGAGCCGGAGAGCCGCCGGGATATCCGGCTCTTCTGGAAGCGCGGCCGGTATAAGACCCGCGCCATGGAAGCGTTTCTCGCCATGCCGCCGGAGAACGGCGGGGAGGGATAATAAGAAAGCCACCGGCTCTGTGCCGGTGGCTTTAACTTTATTTTGCGGCTTTGGCCTTTTCGTACAGATCCATCAAAACCGTGCCGATCTTTATGGAATACTCCACGACCAGATGCTTCTGGTCGTTGGGGAGATAGCGGCCGAATTCCTGGATCTCATAGGTCAGATCGCCGTCATAGCCGATATCCGCCAGCCCGGCCATAGCCTCGGCCCAGTCAATGTTGCCGTGGAAGGGCATCAGGTGCTCGTCGGCTACGCCGTGGTTGTCCTGCACATGGATGGCGTGGAGCCGGGAACCGATGATGTTCAGATTCTGCCGGTGGAAGTCATGTCCTCCCAGATTGGCGTGGCCGAAGTCATAGCACACGCCCACATGCTCCGGGTCGCCGAAGGCGTCCACAAGATCGACCAGCTCGTAAATGCTGGCGCAGTAGATGCGCTGCATAGGCTGGCGGGGACGGTATTCAAAGTCGTTTTCCAGACAGATGCCGATGCCGTTTTCCCGGGCGGTGGCTACGTGCCGGCTGTAGTATTCCAGATTCTTTTCTTTGGAAACCGAAACGTCCGGCCCGGCGGAATACACGGTGCCGGGGTGCGTTACCGTCCACTCCACGCCCAGCTCGGCCGAGGCGATGATGGAGCGGCGGATCAGCTCCTCCATGGTTTTTACTTTTTCTTCGTCATTTTCGGCGAAGATGTCGTAATAGGGCAGATGGGACTGGCGGAACACGACGCCCCAGCGGCGTCCCATTTCCGCGATGTCCTTCACATAGTCCTGCCAGTCGTCGTTTCGCATGCGGGAGTGCGGATTCATGGATTCACAGAAGTTGATGTCCAAAACCTTATAGCCGCCCTGGGCGCACTGGGCAATGCAGAAATCAAAGCCGTTACGCTCCCGTCCGGGGGTAAAGGCACAGATGTTGGTAGAGGTAGAGATCTCCATATTGGCGCTCCTTTGCTTTTTTATTCAGGGGCAGCGCTGCCGGACGCCGGTGACGGTGCTGCGCGGCACTGCCCTAAAATCAAATGGAGAAGAGGGCCGCGAAAGCGGCCCTTTGAGCGTGTCAAAAAAGTATTTTTGACACGCTCTCAAACGAGACCCACTTCGTTGGGCTCTCGTTTGAAGGGGCTGCGGCTCGCCGCAGCGCACTCGCTGTGCGCCGAAGGCGCACAACTCGCACGTTTGCGAGCCGAGATGTATTTTCTCCGACGCACATGTCATCGGAGAAAATGATTAACACTCTATTTGCGCCTGCGGGCGCAAACTCTGCGAGGCTTTTTCGACAGGCTGAGAGGGCCGCGAAAGCGGCCCTTTCTTAGAAATTCGGGAAAATCGGGATCAGGCGACCGCGTTGTTCCGGGCGTACTCGGTCAGCAGATTCTGCATCTCGTCGGACATGATCTCTACCGTTTCCTCGACGGTCTGATCGTTTTCCAGCATGTCGGACACGCCCTGCATGATCGCATAGTAGAAATCCTTGGACGGGCCGACGGTAACGCTGCGCATATCCGCCGGGGTGGAGATGAGCTGATCGTACGCCACCAGATACTGCGGATACTCCGCCGTCACGGTCTTATAAATATCCTCGTCCATAGCCGCCGTGTTGGAGGGAATGTAGCCGGTGTTCGCGGCAAAGTCGGCCTGCACCGCCGCGGAAGCGAGATACTGCATGAAAATCCAGGAGGCTTCCTTGCGAAGATCGTCACCGGAATCGAACATGGACAGGCAGGAGCCGGCCACGGTGGCGCCGTCGGAAGCGTCGGCGGAAACGCGCAGATACTTGCCGACGCCGACTTCAAAGGCGCCGTTGACCTTTTCGAGGACCGGAGCCACGTTGGAAGAAGAGTTGGTCATCATTACGAGATCGCCGGCGATGAACATATCGGCCGAGCCGCTCTCGTTGATGAGCGCGCCGGCGTCATACATGGCCTTCCACTGCGTCAGGAAGGTGGCCAGCGCGCCGTTGTCGATGCAGGCGAGCTCCGTGGCGGTGCCTTCCGAGCCGTTCTTTTCATTGACGACGTAGCTGCCGAGCTGACCCAGCCAGTTGGCGAGCGTCGGGGTGTTCGGCACGGTCTGCAGCACCTTCTGGGTGAGACCCTTGGCCTGCATGTCCTGATAAAGCCGGATAACATCGTCAAACGTCTCGGGGACCTTGTCCCAGCCGGCTTCCTTCAGCATGTCCATGTTGTAGTAGGAAACGGTGGTAGAGGTCGCAAACGGCAGACCAAGCTGGCTGCCGGCAAACTGCCAGTTGGCCAGAGCGGCGGAGAGATAGGTGTCCAGACAGCCGGGCTCCGCGTAGGCGGCCACGGCCTGGTTCACGGTGAAGGCTTTGCCGGAGTTGTAGTAGGTCATTTTGCCCGTGGCGTCCAGCTGCATCAGGTCGGGCAGCTCCTCAAAGTTGCCGCCGGAGATGATGGCCTTGAGCAGGGTGCTGGCGTCGGAGTACTGGCCCTGATACACGGCGTTCACGGTGATGCCGTATTCGTTGGTGCTGTTGAATTCCTCAATGTACTTGTCCATCAGCACACCGGCCTCGTCCGAGGCGCAGTGCCAGAACGTGATGGTCACCGGCTGTGTGCCGAGCAGGCTCTCGACCGGCGCGGCCTCATCTTCGGCCGGGGCCGCGGTGGGCTCGGCCGGCGTGGCCTCTCCCGAGCTGCCGCAGGCGGCCAGAGAGAAAACAAGCGCCAGAGCCAGAAGCAATGACAGCATCTTTTTCATGTGTAAATCCTCCTAAAATGATTTTATTCCAGAAAAGCAGGGCACAGCTGCCCCTGCCGGGGAATACGGATCAGCCGACGAGACTCCCTTCGGTGCCGCCCTTTGCCATATTCCGCCGCATGATGACGAAAAGGATGAAGGACGGGATCAGGGAGATCGTCACGCCGGCCAGCACGAGCTGATAGTTGGTGTCCTCCCAGGAATTCAGCTTGGTGATGCCTACCATGATGGTGCGCATATCGGGCGCGCTGGCGGTGATGATCAGCGGCCAGAGATAGGCGTTCCAGATCGTGATGAAGCTCTGCACGAAAAGCGTCGTGATGATCGGCTTGCAGATGGGCATCAGGATCGTAAGAATATACCGCAGATCGCCGCAGCCGTCGATCATGGCAGCATAGCGCAGATCCTTCGGAACGGAAAGGAATTTCTGCCGGAGCATGAACATCTGGCTGGCGCTGACAAAGCCGGTGATGCACATGCCGAGATAGGTGTTGAGCAGCCCCAGCCGGGACACGGTCACATAGTTGGTGATGAGGAGCGTGTCGCCGGGCATCATCATTGTGCCGAGAATGAGGAAAAAGCAGAAGTTCTTCCCCCGGAACTCATAGTGCGTCAGCGCAAAGGCCGCGCAGATGGAAAACACCAGACGGACCACCGTTCCGAGCGTCGCCATGATGAGAGAGTTGAGCATATAGCGCAGCATAGGCGCCTGATGCAAGGCGTCCTTGAAGTTCTGCGTATAGGCAAAGCTGCTCGGCAGCAGCCGCGGCGAGAGAAATTCCGCCGGAGTTTTGAAGGCGCCCAGAACACAGTAGATCACCGGGAAGATCAGCACCAGGCCCAGAGCGATGGCCACGACGGATACGACGATGTCCGTCGTGCGTTTTCTGGCCGTATATTTCACTGATAAAACACCTTCTTCCGCTCATAAACAAACGACACCAGCGTAAACCCGAAGGTCAGAACGAAAGCCACCATGCTCACGACCGCCGCCAGACCGTAGTTGGAGCTGCCGTAGCCGGAGGAGAACATCATGTACATCAGCGTTGTCGTCGCGCGGGACGGGCCTCCCTGCGTAATAATGATCATCGGGCCGGATGTCATCATCGCCAGGACCGTGTTGGTGCACATCACATAAAAAATGGTAGAGGAGATCATAGGGAGCTGGATCTTGAATACGCGGGTGAAAAATCCCGCCCCATCCAGCTCGGCCGCCTCCATAATGTGCTTGGGGATCCCCCGGAACGCCGATTGGAACAGAAGAAAATCGAAGCCGATGCCCATCCACACCGTAAGGATAATGCAGGTGTACAGCGCCGTATCCCGGCTTTCAAACCATCCCAGATTCGTCCCGAAGAACGCGTTGACCCAACCCAGCGTCGGGCTGAACATGGATTTGAAGATCATGCAGGCCGCCGACATGGATACGGCCATGGGCAGAGTGAACATGGTCTCGTATACCGGGCTGAGCTTACGCTTTTTCGTAGCCAGCAGCGCCAGAGAGATCGTCAGCACCAGCGTTACCGGCACGTTGATCAGCGTAATGACAATGGAGTTTCGCAGCGCTTTTTTAAAGTCGTTCCGACCGAAGACATATTTGAAATTCTCCAGTCCGGCAAAGCGCAGGATCTCGCCCTTGTCGTTGACCGCGCAAAGACTGTTGACCAGCGTTTTCAAAAACGGATAATAGACAAACAGCAGCGCAAAGATCAGAATCGGCGCCATAAAGGCCGCGACTTTCAGATTCTTACGGGCATTGGGACGGAGGCCGCCTTCGCGCAGCCTTCCGTATGCGGCGTCTTTCGTTATTGTGCTCAATCCTGCATCCTCCCGTTTTTCCGAAACCCGGCGGCCGCCGGAACGTTCGTCCGCGCGCTGCGGCCTTTTGTCTGCTTATTGCGGCGCTTTATGTGTATTTTGTAACATAGTGATGACAACAGTTCAATTCTTTTTTGCGTAAAGTCCGCAAATCATGAAATTGCCCAATTTTTTCCGACCGCGTTCTGCCGTGTTCGGGAAATGTACAACGCGGTATTTTCCGCGTTTCCCGGACAAATCGGATTGTATCGCACGCACGGTAAAGAGAGAAACACCTTTTTTGTAAGGTTTCGGTAAAATCCTCTTTACCGCCTTCGGTTTTTTCACCGGCTTGCTTGACAGCCCAATACCGCTATGATATGATTCGGTGCGACAAATGACCAAAGCAAGTTACAAATGTAATTCCGACATATAGAAAGCGAGGCTGTAACCATATGGCACAGACCGTAAGCAGAATGAACCATATTTTCGGCACCGACGGGAAAACCTTCATTCTCGCCATGGATCACGGCTCCAATTTCAACGTGCTGCCCGCCATGAAGGACACGAAAACGTTGATCCGCGAGCTGGCCGCGGCGGGCGCGGACGCCTTTTTGTCCACCATCGGCATGGCGGAAAACTTTGCCGGCAGCTTTCTGGGCAAGGGCATCATTCTTCGCATCGACGGCGGCGTTTCCTTTCTGGGCGATCACAAAGCGCCGATGCAGATCGTTGCCACGGCGGAGGACGCGCTCCGTCTGGGCGCCGACTCCGTTATCACGATGAGCTTTCCCGGCTCCGTACACGAGGCGGAGGTTTTGAGCAATCTGGCGCGGGTGTGTCTGGACTGCCACAAATGGGGTCTGCCCGTCACGGCCGAAGCGCTCCCCCGCGGCTTTGAAAAGGCCGGGGATTCCCGCACGCCGGAAAACATAACGTTTGCCTGCCGTCAGGCCGCAGAGCTCGGCGCGGATATCGTGAAGACCGTCTATACCGGCGATCCGGAGAGCTTCCGGATGCTGACGGAAAGCGTTTATGCCCCGGTCGTTATTCTCGGCGGCGCAAAAAAGGTCCCCGAACGGGAGCTTCTGCAGGAGATCCGCGATGCGCTCGATGCTGGAGCCTCCGGCGTCGCCATGGGGCGGAACATCTGGGGGAACGAAGACCCGGTACGCTATGCCGCGGCAATCGCAAAGCTGATCCACGAGGATTGCAGCGTGGACGCGGCGCTGAAGGAAATGAACCGGCTTTACGGAAAAAGGGGATAGACGGAAATGGAAACATATAAAGTAAGCATTCATTCCGGCGTCCGCGAAATGGAAACGCGGATTCTGCAAAAGAGAGAGCCAGCCGGCGACGAGGTGCTGCTGAAGGTAACGAGCTGCGCCATATGCACGCTCGAGCAGCGCATCTGGAAGGGCGTCATCGCCCGGTATCCGTATGCCGGAGGCCACGAGGCGGCCGGGATCGTAGAGGCCGTCGGCCCGGACGTGAAAGGCGTAAAGCCCGGCGACAAAGCGGCTGTCCGGCTGCTGAACTCCTGCGGCGAGTGCTACTACTGCCGCAGCGGTCACGAAAACCTGTGCGTGGCGTCCTTCGTGGCGCATACGCATTCCGGCATTATGGGAGCGGGCGGCTTTGCCGAGTATATGACCGTCAGCGCCAAGGCGGTGTATAAGCTCGCCGACGATGTGGATCTGGATCACGCGGCGCTGGCCGAGCCGCTCGCCTGCTGCGTTCACAGCATCCGCAACGCCAAGATCCAGCTGGGCGACGATGTGGTAGTCATCGGCGCCGGCATCATGGGCGCGCTGCACATCCGGCTGGCAAAAATGAGCGGGGCGCGCGTCATTGTCAGCGAGCTCGATCCCGTCCGCATGGACGTTGCGAGCAAAATGGGCGCGGACATCGTCATCAACGCCAACGAAGCGGATCCCATCGCGCAGGTCAAGGAGCTTACCGAGGGCCGCGGCGCCGACGCGGTGTTCTGCACCGTGGCCACGTCCGTCGTGGCGAAGCAGGCGGTGGATATGGCCGGAAAACTGGGACGGGTCGTGATGTATACCTCGTTCTTCCCCGATCTTCCGATCGAGATCAGTCCCACAAAGCTCCATTCGGACGAGCAGATCCTCACCGGCTCCGTGAATCCGAATCCGGTGGATTTCCTGACGGCGACGCGCCTGCTCAGCCGGAAGCTCATCGACGTTTCCTCTCTGATCTCCGACCGGGTCCCCATGGCCGAGATCGACCGCGCTTTCCGGGAGGCCGTGGAGCCCAACACCTACCGTATTATCGTAAAGCCCTAAAAAAGGGATTGAAAAAAGCCGGGGGCCATGTAAAATGGAGGTATCAAAAAAGGATGGTATCGGCCATGAATCTGCATCCCCTGACGCCGGAACAGAAAAACGAATATACCCGGATCGCCTATTACTACTACGAAGCCGGCCGGACGCAGGACCAGATCGCACAGCGGCTGGGGATCTCGCGCCAGCGGGTGAACCGGATCCTGGCGGAGTGCATTGAGCGGGGCATCGTTCGTATCACGGTCGACCGGGGCCCGGAGGAGCATTTCGCGAGCGAATCGGCGCTGGAGGAAAAATATCGTTTGAAGGCCGTTCGGCTGGCGCACAGCCTCGGGGCGGACCAGCTGTATGGGAATCTGGGCGTTGTGGCCGGACAGTATCTCAAGTCCATCGTCAAGCGGGGAGATATCATCGGCTGCGTTCCCGGCCGCGGCGTGGCCGGGCTGGTGGATAACATGCCGCAGATGGAGCGGACCGGCCTTACGGTAACGCAGCTCATGGGCAGCGAGAGCCGGAGAGAGTATAATCTGGAGGTCGACAGCATCCTCCACCGGTTTGCGCGAAAGCTCTCCGCCCTGCCGCAGCCGCTGTATGCGCCCGTGCTGGTCAGCAATGCCGAGCTGCGCGAATCCATTGTCCGCGAGCCCTATTATCAGGAGGCCTACGCCGTTATGAAGCGGTGCACCGTTGCGGTCGTCGGCATCGGCACGGCCACCACCTATGAGCAGTATATCACCGGCCCAAACCGGCAGCCCGGCACTGCGGCCGCCGGCGCGGCGGCTCCGGTGGGGGAGATATGCACCCACTGCTTCGATGCGGACGGACAGCCGGTGGAGTTTCCCTTTTCCAACCGTATTCTGGCCATCTCCCGCGAGGATTACAAGAACATCCCGACGCGCATCGGCATCGCCGGCGGGCCGGAAAAGCTCGCCGCGATCCGCGCGGCGCTGCGCGGAGGCTATGTCAACGTCCTGATAACCGATCTGGATACGGCAGCCGCCCTGCTCGACGAGACCTGACCGGCTGTGTGCCGATAGTCCCCGCTGTTTCAGAACAGAAAAAGAGACGGATGAATCTGACCCGATGTCAGACACATCCGTCTCTTTTCATATCCGCCCGCGGCGGATGCGGCGCCGGCGCTCCTTTTGCCGGACGGCCTCCTCGCGGCTGATGGGGGCGCTGGCCGAGGTCATGCGCTGCTGATGGCGCGCGGCGTAGCAGATCGCCGCGGCCATGACGAGATCGTCGTGCTTTCCGGCGAGCGCTTCCGGGCGGTGATCCTCGTTGTAGCAGAACGTCAGCATCTCGCCGAGAAGCTCGCGGTCGGAAAACCACTCCGGGTGCAGGGAGAACACCTCCACGAGATTGGCGATCGCGCGCGGGCGCGTCTGCCGGTCGGTGCGGAAACCGCAGCTCTCGCGCAGCCGGTGCGTGAACGTGTCCTCCCGCTCGCGGCGGTACTGGTTCGGATAGCCGAGCTCCAGGAGCTTCATCACGGGATACGTTGAGAAATTCGTTTCGAGCGCGACGAGCGCGTCGTTATAATATTTCCCGAGCGCGTACACCTGCCGGACATACTCCGGCTCGGAAAAACGCCGCCGGAGGCACGCCGTCTGTTCGCCGGTGCTGTTGTCGATGACGTGCGCGGTGAACCAGTCCGAGCCCTCGCCCGCAGTGTCGCCGCCGAGCACATACGGATGGCCCGGCTCGCATTCGCGGTAAATGCAGATCTCGCCCGCGTCGTCATCCTGCCAGACGCTCTCGCCGTCTTTATCGCCGGGGACGAACCGCCCGCGGCGCACGGGCAGCGCGGCCTCCTCGCGGCGGCGGATGACGAGGGCGTTATCGAAAACGCCCGAGCCGCTGTGGAGAAACGCCTCGTCCGGATTCGCGGGGTATTCCTGGCGGAACATATCCCGGCTGCCGCCGCAGTTGTTCGCAATGCACCAGCGCCGCCAGCGCAGCTGCTCCCACGAGAGGGAATACCGCTCGCGCGTCTCGCGCTCCTCCGCCGTCCATTCGATGCCCGGCTCGACCGGCATTGCATAATCCGGGTTTTCAAACCAGGCGAAGAACACCGGCTCAAAATCGTTCTCCCCGGCCACGGCGGCGTCCCACCGGTCCTTGAAATCCTCGCAGCCGTTGGCGGTGCTCTCGATGATGACCATCGTCCCCGGCCGGCTCGGTACGGCCTGCAATATGCCCGCGAGCGTCGCTGCCTTGCTCTCGCCGCCCTCCGGCCAGAAGGCGTATTCCGAAAGGTGCACGCACTGGAGCGTGTCGCTCCGCCCGATGCCGCGCCCGCCCGCCGTGGCGCAGCGAAAGCGCGACCGAAGCCCCGGCAGCGCGCCGCGCGATGCGCGCGACGGGTTTTCAAACACCAGCTCCTGCGCGTTTGAGGTGCGCAGCATCGGCTTGACCGGCGCGGGCAGCTCGTCATAAAAAAGCTTGCTCATGCGAAAAAGATTGGCCGTGGCGTCCTCGCGGTGCGCCACGACGAGCGCGTTCACGTTTGCGCGCGTGGCGCACGCGTGGAAGAGCAGCGCCTCCGTGAGCGTGGAAAAGCCGAGCTGACGCGCCTTTAAAATGATGATGCGCACGGGCTTGCCCTCGTCCTGCTGGCGCTTGGCCACGGCATAAAGCTTTTGCTGCGCGGCGTTCAGGCGAAACGGCACGACCGCACCGCTCTTCGTCCGTATTTTGAGGCACGATTCGATGTATTCTCTCGCAACGCACGGATTCACAGCGCGCTCGCCCCCTCCTGCCGCGCGAGCCATTCCTCAAGCGAGAGCACGCCGTCCTCCGTTTCCTCCTCGCGCAGGGCGCGGAGATGCTCGTCGAGCTCGTGCAGCGCGCGCATCGCGCCCGCGGGGTCAAATTCCCAGATGCCGTCCGGCTCGCGCTGCTTTGTTTCGGGGTTGCGCGTGAGATGGGGCGTTGCCTGCATGCACCGGTCAACGATCTCCACGAGCCGCCGTCCGATCCACGCGCTCGAAACGCCCATCGCGTCAAAAAGCCGCTGCTCGCTCTCGCGGCGGCAGCGCTGTACCGCCGGGTCGCGCAGAAGCTCCCGGGCACGCTCTTCCGCTGTGGCGGGGCTGTATCCGGCGGCAATGGCGGCCTCAGGGCCGTCGCCGCAGGCGAGATATTCCTCCACAAAGCGCTTCTGCCGCGCCGTGAGCGCCGTTTTGTCCTTCATTCGGACCCTCCTTTCGTGTTCACAGGGGCATCTGCTCGAGAAATTTCTTCCGCAGGCGGGAGAGCTTCCGGGGCGAGACGCCCGCCGCCCCGGCTGCCGCCTCGAGCGTTTTCTGCTGCACGAGCACGCCGAAAAGCGCCCGTCCCTCCTCCGGCGTCTCCGCAAGACACGCGATCAGCGCGCGGACCGCCTCCCGCCGCTCCGGCGGAAGCTGCGCAAACACGCGGAGCATCGCCAGAATGTACCGCTGCTCCGCCGCCGGACGGCCGCAGGACAAGCTCCGATATCCCATCGATCCATACCCCCTTTTGCATTATAGGACACAAAGCGTGAATACAGCGAGCAAAAAATAAAAACAGAAGAAAGTCGGTCTCCTGTATTACACGCTTCGTGTATTAACGTTATACCATCCGGGAATAGGCTTGTCAACACATTTCGTGGAATTCCGGTTGACTTTTTTCACGCCGCGTGTTATGGTAACGGTGAGGTGATAGCAATGTCCGGTTTCAGCGAAAGACTGTCGGCGCTGCGCAGGGGCGCGGGGATGACGCAGGCAGAGCTGGCGAAAAAGCTCGGCATTTCCAAAAGTTCGGTAAGCATGTACGAATGCGGCAATCGTGAGCCGGAGTTTGATCTGCTGGAAAAGATGGCGGATCTCCTCCAGGTAGATATGAACGTCCTGCTTGGCCGCGGCGAGCCGCTCGTGAACAACGATCCGGAGCTGACGGCGTATCTGGAAGCGCTGCGCGACAGGCCGGAGATGCGCGCGCTGTTCCGCCTTTCCCAAAACGCCACGCGCGAGGATGTGGAGACTGCCGTGACGATCCTCGAAGCGCTGCGCAGCAAACATGAGGATACCTGACTATTACGTCCGGTTCGTGGACTTTCCGCCGACGGTGCTCGGCGCGACGCTCCCGAACGACGACGGCACGTTTTCCGTATACATCAACGCCCGCCTCGGCGATGACGCGCGGCGCGAAACGCTGCGGCACGAGCTCGAGCACATGGCGCGGGACCACTTTTACCGCGACGCTCCCGTCGCCGCGCAGGAGGCGGAGGCCCGCGGCGAGACGGTCTCGGCAGTACCGCCGGCGCCGGAGCGCGGCACGGTGCGCTGTTACCGCGATCTCGCGGCGCTCACGGCGTATCTCCGAAGTCTCGGCGCGCTCGGCAGCAGCATGGAATCCCTCGGCGCCGAACCGATGCGGTGATAAAAAAGAGCCAATGGCATTTGTGTGCCATTGGCTCTCAAACGAGACCCACTTCGTTGGGCTCTCGTTTGAAAAGGCTGCGGCTCGCCGCAGCGCACTCGCTTCGCTCGCACGTTTGCGAGCCGAGAAGTATTTTTGCCGATGCACATGTCATCGGCAAAAATGTTTTAAACTTTCTTTGCGCCTGCGGGCGCAAACTCTGCGAGGCTTTTGCTGTAGTTTGTTAGTTCAGCGGGAGAATTTTGCACTCGGAGCCGGAGAGCTCCTGCGCGGGGGCGGGGAGCGTGTCCACATTGATGAGCGGGCGGCCGCCGGAAACGAGAATGGCCACATACTGCTCTGCGGAGAGCTCGCGCACGACGATCTCGCCGCCGGAGCGCCGGTACAGCAGCGCCGGAACGCCGCCGTCGGTCGTGAGGACGACGCCGACATCGTAGGCATGCTCGGGGTCGAGCCCGTCCAGCGCCTTGGCGCCGCGGCGCTCTACGTTTTTGAGCACCGGCATGTCCGCCTGACTCACTTCCGGCGCACCGCTGCCGCTCGTGAGCAGCACGACGCGTGCGTCCGTCGCCGTGGCCGAGAGCTCGGTCGAGGCGAAGGGGTCAAACTGCCGGTTTGTGGAGATCACATAAAACCCGTTCTGCTCGATGCGCAGCGCGCGGCTTTTATAGAGCTCGCGCACGGAGGTCAGGAGCTTTACGTATTTTCCTTCCTCTGCGGAAAGAAAGGCGTCAATATCCTCGCGGATGCGCTCACTGCGGCGCGCGAAGAAGGTGGAGAACATGGCGCTGTCGCCGTCGTCGGTCTGCAGTGCGAGCAGCCACGCGAGAAGCTCCGCGCGGCTTCCGGCGGGCAGTTCGTCCTCCGAGGGGACGTCTCCCGCGGCGAGCCGGTCGAGAAGCGCCGCGGCGCTCTCGGTTTTATCGTCCGCGCCGAAGAAGCGGATCTTTTCGAGAAGCTGCGCATCGGGGTGAAGGCTGTCGCCCGCCGGAAGACGCAGCGGCACGGTCTCCACCACGGCGGCGCTGCCGTCAAGATATACGTCCGCGACTTCCTGCGTGCGCCCGGTCGCGGTAAGGTCCACGCGGAAGTCCTCGCGCACGCTGTCCGGCCAGAGCGATTTCGGCAGCGCCGTCCGGCTGCCGAGAAGAACGCTCTCGGCATGGATCACAATGCCGGTGCCGTCCCACGAGAGGGAGGTGACGATCTGCATCGAGACCGGCACGAGACCGAGAACGCGCTGCGAGATGCATACGCGCATCTTTCCGCCGGTCAGGCGGATGCCGAAATCGAGATCGCCGAACCGCTCGCGCATCTGCCGCCGGAGACCGGGCAGAACGCCGCTCTCGTCGGCAAGAACGTAAAGATCGTTTTTATACAGCCGGACAACGGCGCTGCCGTCGTCGGCAAAGGAGAGCTCGCCGAGCTCTTCGCTGCGCGGCGCGGCGAGGATCGCGTCTACATCGTCCCGAAAGGCGGAGGCGCCGCCGTTGCCGATGAGAAACGCCGCGAGCAGCAGCAAAAGAAGGATCCCTGCCGGTATCGCGATCGCCCATGCGCGGGCGCCGCGCTTTGCCGGTTTCTGCTTCATGCCCCCTGCCTCCTTTCCGACGGATATCGACATACTTTTTTCAGTTTAACGCATCCCGGCGAAAAAAGCAATTGCATCCTGCCGGAGCGGAACATATAATAGGATTTACCCGCCTTCGGGCGGTAAGTTTCGGAAAAAAACGGGGGTAACGCGCATGGCTTTCTCTCTGGCACTCGTGGATTTCGACGGCACGCTGGCCGATTCGATGCCGTACTGGCTGCGTCTGCCGGCGGATACGCTCCGCGCGGCGGGGCTGCCGCAGCCGGAGGGCTTTGCGGAATACATCCGCTCCGTGCCGATCCGGGAGATCGCGCGGGACATGGGCGCGAAGTACCCGCAGCTTGAAGCGGAAACGCCGCTCGCCGTGCGCTGGAGCGCGGAGATGGCGGCGCATTACGCGCGGGAGATCCCTCTCAAGCCGGGAGCAAAGAAGCTTCTGCAAACGCTGCGCGCGGCGGGGCTGCGCGTATACATCCTCTCGGCGACGCGCCACGCGCTGCTCGATCCGGCCATTGAGCGGCTCGGCGTCGCGCCGCTCGTGGACGGCGTTTACGCCGAGGAGGAGACCGGCTCAAAGCGTACCGAAGCGCCGTATGCGTTTTTCCGGGACAGGCTCGGCGTTCCGTATGAGAAAATGCTTCTCGCGGAGGACGCGCCGCGCAATCTCGCCGCGGCGGAGGCGCTCGGCGTTTCGGGCGTTGGCGTATACGACGAGAGCATGAAGGAATATACGGAGATGATCCGCGCCGGAGCGGCGGTGTATCTGCCGGACTTCTCCGACCTTTCGGCGCTGGAGGAGCTGCTGCGGTAAGCCTCCCTTGTGCAAAGGGAGGTGGCAAACCCGAAGGGTTTGACGGAGGGATTGTTGTTTTCCGAAGACTACAATCCCCCAGTCAGCTTCGCTGCCAGCCCCCTTTACACAAGGGGGCCTTTTCTCCATAAAAATACGAAAAAAGTATTGACTTTCCTGAGATTTATGGTATTATGTCATGGCGCTCCAAAGACAGCAGGTGGCATTCGCCGTAAATCCTGCCGAGGAAAGCACGATACTTGTATTGTGTCTCCCCCTGTCTTTCGGCAGAGGGAGTTTTTCTTTCGGGCGCAAAAATTTACCCCGGAGGTGAAACCATTGCCTAACGCGAAAGTACTCAGCGAGAAACAGGCCATCGTCGAGGAACTCACCAAGCGTATCGGTAACGCCACGGCGGGCGTCCTTGTGGACTACAAGGGCATCACCGTTCTGGAGGATACCGCTCTGCGCCGTGAGCTGCGTGCTGCCGGCATTGAGTACACCGTTGTGAAGAACACTCTGCTCCGCTTCGCGGTTGACAAGTGCAATCTCAACGAGTTTGACTCCGTGCTCAACGGCACCACCTCTCTGGCCACCACCGAGGGCGACCCCATCGCGCCCATCCGCATCGTCAGCGAGTTCGCCAAGAAGATGAACGGCAAGTTCGAGGTCAAGGGCGGCTTCATGGAAGGTAAAGTCCTTCCGATGGCCGACATCGATGAGATCGCTCAGCTTCCCGGCAAGGATGCCCTGTACTCCAAGGTCCTCGGCACCATGCTCGCACCCATCACCAGCCTGGCCGTCGTTCTCGGTCAGATCCTGGAGCAGAAGGGCGGCTCTCTCGAGACCGCCGAAGCCGCTGCCGAATAATCCGGCAGACACAAATCATTTTTAGGAGGAAAATTACAAATGGCTAGCGAAAAAGTTACCGCTATGATCGAAGAAGTCAAGGCTCTCTCCGTGCTGGAGCTGGCTGAGCTCGTCCACGCCCTTGAGGAGACCTTCGGCGTTTCCGCCGCTGCCGCCGCTGCCCCCGCCGCCGCTGCCGCCGCTGCCCCGGTCGAAGAGAAGACCGAGTTTGACGTTGTCATGACCGAGTTCGGCGCTGAGAAGATCAAGGTCATCAAGGAAGTCCGCGGCCTGCTGGGCCTGGGCCTTGCCGAGGCGAAGGCTATCGTCGAAGCCGTCCCCGCCAAGCTGAAGGAAGGCGTTTCCAAGGAAGAGGGCGAGGAGATCAAGTCCAAGCTCGAGGCCGTCGGCGCGAAGGTCGAACTCAAGTAAGATTTTTTATCCCATCCACCTTGCTCCCTGCCTGAGCAGGGGGCCGCAGTCCAGAAGGAGGACAACTAATGGCTAAGACCACCGAAAAGTACGAGGTCCTGTACGTTCTCAACCCCAACCTCACCGAGGAAGAGACCCAGGCCATCGTGGAAAAGTTCAAGACTCTGATCGAGCAGAACGGCACCGTCGATGAGATGGAAGAGTGGGGCAAGCGCAAGCTCGCCTACGAGATCAACTATCTCACCGAGGGCTACTATGTGCTGGTGAAGTTCACCTCCGGGCCCGAGCTTCCCGCCGAGCTGGATCGTATCCTCGGCATCACCGACGGCGTGATCCGCTCTCTTGTCACTCTGCGCTACGAATAAGCGGAGGGAATGATATGCTGAATCATATCGTTCTTATGGGCCGCCTGACGCGGGATCCGGAGCTGCGCTATACCGGCTCCAACGTTCCCGTGGCGTCCTTCTCCATTGCTGTTGACCGGGATTTCGGCCGCGGTGAAAACGGTGAAAAGCAGACCGATTTCATCAACGTGTCCGCCTGGCGTCAGACCGGGGAATTCGTCTCCAAGTACTTCACGAAGGGCAGCATGATCGTGGTTTCCGGTCGGCTGCAGATCCGTGACTACACCGACCGCGACGGCAACCGCCGTACCGCGGCGGAGGTCGTGGCGGACAACGTCTATTTCGGCGAAAGCAAGCGCCGGGATGACGGAGCCCCGCGGCAGGAGTACGCGCCCCGTCAGGAGTACGCACCCCGCACCCCCTCCAACGAGGGCTTTAACAGCGCGAAAGCGCAGGCCGGATCGTTCCAGACGATCGACGATGACGACGGCCAGCTGCCGTTTTGACACTCACGAAAGGAGTTTTTGAACCATGGCTTTTGATAAGTCCGCTGCCCCGCAGAAGAACCGCAAGCGCAGAAAGGTCTGCCAGTTCTGTGTGGATAAGGCCGAGTATATCGACTACAAGGACACCGTCAAGCTGCGTAAGTACCTGTCCGAGCGCAGCAAGATCCTGCCCCGCCGCACCACCGGCGCCTGCGCCTACCATCAGCGTCTGCTCACCGAGGCGATCAAGCGTGCCCGTCAGGTCGCTATCCTGCCTTACGTGACCGACTGATTTCGGTTTTTTATCGACAAAAAAGCTCTCATCCCTCCGGGATGGGAGCTTTTTCTGTTGCACAGCGGCAGATCGGCGGTTATAATGAAAGTCGCAAAAAGCAAAACATGCAACAGTATATATACGGAGGTTGACGCGATCATGTACGATAACGGCAAAATCTATCTTGGTCTCTCCGGTGAGGAGCGGGTGGAGCTTCCCCTCTCCATGTGCAACCGGCACGGCCAGATCGCCGGTGCGACCGGCACCGGCAAGACCGTTACGATGAAGGTGCTGGCGGAATCCCTCTCCGATGCGGGCGTGCCCGTTTTCCTGTGCGACGTGAAGGGCGACGTCGCCGGTATCTGCGCCCCCGGCGCGGACAGCGAGGATATGCAGAAGCGTATCGAGCGCTTTGGCCTCACCGGAAAATTTGCCTACCGCGGCTACCCCACCACGTTCTGGGACATTTACCAGACCGGCGGCCATGCCGTGCGCGCCACCGTGAGCGAAATGGGGCCCGAGCTGCTCTCCCGCATTCTCTGCCTGAGCGAGGCGCAGACGGGCGTTCTGCAGATCGTTTTCCGCGTTGCGGACGACCGCGGACTGCTGCTCGACGATCTCAAGGACCTGCGCGCGCTGCTGAACTATGTGAACGACCATAAAGAAGATTACCGCATGAAGTACGGCAACATCACCACGCAGTCCGTTGCGGCGATCCTCCGCGCGCTGCTGCCGCTGGAGAAAGAGGGCGGCGAGCTGTTCTTCGGCGAGCCGGCGCTCGACGTGAACGACTGGATCCGCACCGATGCCGAGGGACGCGGCATGGTCAACGTGCTCGACTGCGTCAAGCTCGTGCAGAACCCGACGCTGTACGCGAGCTTCCTTCTCTGGCTGCTCTCGGAGCTGTTCGAGACCATGCCGGAGGTCGGCGATCTTGAAAAGCCGAAGCTCGTGTTCTTCTTCGATGAGGCGCATATGCTATTCCGCGACGCTCCGGCGGTGCTCGTGCAGAAGATCGAGCAGACCGTGAAGCTGATCCGCTCGCGCGGTATCGGCGTGTTCTTCGTGACGCAGAGCCCGGCGGATGTACCGAACACCGTGCTCGCGCAGCTTTCCAACCGCGTGCAGCACGCGCTGCGCGCCTATACGCCCACCGAGCTGAAAGCGGTGCGCGTGGCGGCGCAGGCGTTCCGCGAAAACCCGGCGTTCAACGCCGAGGACGCGATCATGGAGCTCGGCGTCGGCGAGGCGCTCACGTCGTTCCTCGGCGAGGACGGCATCCCCGCCATGGTGCAGCGCACGAAGATCATCTGCCCGCAGAGCCTGATGGGTGCGCCGGAGGCGATGACGCGCGCCAAGACGATCCTCCGCGACGGCATGGAAAAGTACGACGAGGCGGAGGACAACGTCTCTGCTTATGAGGTGCTCGCCGACGAAACGCAGGCCGCGGAGGAGGCGCTCGCGCAGGAGCGGGAGCGGCTGGAAGAGGAAAAGCGCGCCGCCGAAGAGGAAAAGCAGCGCCGGAAGCAGGCGGAGGCAGACGAAAAGCGCGCGCAGAAGCTCGAAGACGAAGCGCGCCGCCGCGCGCAGAAGCTCGAGGATGAGGAGCGCCGCCGCGCCCAGAAGCTCGAGGACGAGGCCCGCCGCAAGGCCGAGCGCGAAAAGGAGAAAAAGGAAGCCGAGGAAAAACGCAAAGCCGAACGCATCCGCTCCAAGATCGAAACGCAGCTCATCTCCGCCGGCGGCCAGATGCTCAAGCGCGGTCTGCTCGGTATCCTGAAAAAGTAAAACGCAGTACGGGAACCCCTCCGGCTTTTGCCTGCGTCAAAATGCGCCGCCCCTGTCAGGGGAGGCAGGTAAGATCGCGGCAAACCGGCTTGGCGCCCCTGATAGGGGAGCCGGCACGGCGCAAAGCGCCGTGACGGAGGGGGTAGTGCTCCTGCTGCAAATCATATATACGGACACGGAAAGCCGCTTTGGCGGCTTTCCGCCGTTTTTGAGAATTATTCTTTACGGAGAACTGATACCCATGATAACCATCCGCGAATATGTCCGTCCCGCCTCGCTTGAAGAGGCGTGGACACTCCACCAGAAGCGCACGAGCCGCGTGATCGGCGGCATGCTCTGGCTCAAAATGCAGAATGCCGCCGTCGGCACGGCGATCGATCTATCCGGTCTCGGCCTTGACAAAATCGAGGAAACGCCGGAGGGCTTTGCCGTCGGCGCCATGGTCTCTCTGCGCGCGCTCGAAACGCACGCGGGGCTGAACGAGTACACAAACGGCGCGATGCGCGAAGCGCTGCGCCATATCGTCGGCGTACAGTTTCGGAATACCGCAACGCTCGGCGGGAGCGTTTACGGGCGGTTCGGCTTTTCCGATGTGCTCACGGTGCTCCTTGCGCTGAACGCTTCGGTCGAGCTTTATAAGGGCGGGATCGTCCCGCTGGCGCAGTTTGCCGAAATGCCGTTTGACCGGGATATTCTCGTGCGCGTGCACATCCCGAAGGAAAACGCCGCCTTTTTCTATCAGTCCGTGCGCCCGACAAAAACGGACTTCCCCGCGCTCACCTGCGCCGCGGCGCGGCTTGCGGGCGGAGCATACCGCTTCGCTGTCGGCGCGCGGCCCGGAAGAGCGGTCGTGCTCACGCCGCAGTGCGCGCTGGGCGAGCTGCCGGAGATCGTGAGCGCGCAGGTCACGACCGGCTCCAATCTCCGCGGCAGCGCGGCATACCGGAAGCATCTTATCCGCGTGCTCGTCCGCCGCGCCGTGGACGAACTGGAAGGAGGCGCGAAGTGAATATCACGTTTACGCTCAATAACAAAGCCGTGTCCGCGGATATCGCACCGGACACGCTGCTGCTCGACCTTGTGCGGCGTCTCGGCTGCAAAAGCGTCAAGCGCGGGTGCGGCACCGGCAGCTGCGGTCTCTGCACCGTGTATCTCGACGGCACACCCATCCTCTCCTGCGCCACGCTCGCCGCGCGCGTGCAGGGCCGGAGCGTCACGACACTCGAGGGGCTGCAAAGCGAAGCCGCAGAGTTCGGCGCATTCCTCGCCGACCAGGGCGCGGAGCAGTGCGGCTTCTGCAACAGCGGCTTTATTATGAATACGCTCGCGCTTCTGCGCGAAAACCCCGACCCGGACGAGGACGAGATCAGGGAGTATCTCGCGGGCAATCTCTGCCGCTGCTCGGGCTACGAGGGGCAGCTGCGCGGCATACAGAGCTTCCTCGCGTGGAAAAAGGCGAAGGAGGCGAGCGAAGAATGACCACCGTCAATCAGGGCGTGCGCAAGCTGGACGCCATGCAGCTCGTGACCGGGCAGCCGGTCTACACCGAGGACATCGCGCCGGAAAACTGTCTTGTGGTAAAGCTTCTCCGCTCGCCGCACGCGAACGCCATGGTACGCGAGATCGACACCGAACGCGCCATGCGCGTGCCGGGCATGGAAGCCGTGTTTACGTGGAAGGACGTGCCGCAGAACGCCCGGCGCTATACGCAGGCCGGGCAGACCGCGCCGGAGCCGAGCCCGCTCGACCGGCTCGTGATCGACCGCCACGTCCGCTTTGCGGGCGACGTTGTCGCCATTCTCGCCGGGCGGGACGAGGCGTGCGTCGATAAGGCGATGAAGCTCGTAAAGGTCGAGTACGACGTGCTCGAGCCGGTGCTCGATTTCCGCACCGCGCTCGATAACCCCGTGCTCGTCCACCCGGAGGACAACTGGGAGGCGCAGTGTCCCGTCGGCGCGGACAACCGCCGCAATCTCTGCGCGCACGAGGAGGACGGACAGGGCGATATCGATGCCGTGCTCCGTGACTGCGATATTGTCATTGACCGCGTGTACCACACGAAAGCCTGTCAGCAGACACCGATGGAAACGTTCCGCACATTCTGCACGATCGACACCTACGGCCGGCTGCACATCGTGAGCTCCACGCAGATCGTGTTCCACACGCGCCGCATCGTGGCGAATGCGTTGCACATCCCGCGCTCAAAGATCCGCGTGAGCAAGCCCCGCGTCGGCGGCGGCTTCGGCGCGAAGCAGACGGCGGTGAGCGCCGTTTATCCGGCGTTCGTCACGTGGATGACGAAAAAGCCGAGCATGATCGTCTTCTCCCGCCGCGAGTGCATGATCGCGGGCAGCCCGCGGCACGAAATGGAGATGCATGTGCGTCTCGGCGCGGATAAGAACGGCATTGTCCGCGGGATCGATCTCTATACGCTCTCCAATACCGGCGCTTACGGCGAGCACGGCCCCACGACCGTCGGGCTTTCCGGCCACAAATCCATCCCGCTTTATGCCAAGGCCGAGGCATACCGGTTCGTGTACGACGTTGTATACACCAACCACATGTCCTCGGGCGCGTACCGCGGCTACGGCGCGACGCAGGGCCTCTTCGCCGTGGAGTCCGCCGTGAACGAGCTGGCCGCGCGGCTCGGCATCGACCCCTTTGAGATACGAAAGCGCAACATCCCCCGCGAGGGGGAGATAATGCCCGCCTACTACGGGCAGGAGAATACGAGCTGCGCGCTCGAGGCGTGTCTCGAAAGCGTGCGGCGGCGCATCGGCTGGGACGAAAAGTACCCCTGCCGCGATATGGGGAACGGCAAGGTGCGCGCCGTCGGCATGGGCATGGCGATGCAGGGCTCCGGCATCAACAACGTAGACGTCGGCAGCGCGACGCTCAAGCTGAACGACGGCGGCGGGTACACCCTCTCCATCGGCGCGGCGGACATGGGCACCGGCTGCGATACGATCCTCGCGCAGATCGCCGCCGAAGCGCTCGACTGTCCGCTGGAGAACATTTCCGTTCTCGGCGCGGATACGGATTCCTCGCCCTACGATTCCGGCTCCTACGCCTCCAGCACAACGTACGTTACCGGCAAGGCCGTGGAGCAGTGCGCGCTCGCGCTGCGCGAAAAGATCACGGCGCTCGCCGCGCGTATGCTCGCGTGCAGCGAGGACGACGTGCTCCTCACCGGGAGCTGCGCCGAAACGGCGGACGGGGAGAAGTCCGTCTCGCTCGGGGAGATCGCGCTCGCCTCCCAGTGCGGAAATGCGATCGCGCTCGAAGCGACCGTGACGCACACCTCGCCGATCTCACCCCCGCCGTTCATGGTGGGCGCGGCCGAGATCGAGCTTGACCGCGAGACCGGCGAAACGCAGGTCGTGAACTTCGCCGCCGCCGTGGACTGCGGCACGCCCATCAACCCGAATCTCGCCCGCGTGCAGGCCGAGGGCGGCATACTGCAGGGCATCGGCATGGCGCTCACGGAAAACATCACCTACGACCGCCGCGGCATGCCGGCGGAAAACTCCCTCATGCAGTATAAGATCCCGACGCGGCAGGATATCGGCCATATCTCCGTCGAATTCGAGGCAAGCTACGAGGAGACCGGGCCCTACGGCGCAAAGTCCATCGGCGAGGTCGTCATCAACACGCCTCTCCCGGCGATCGCCGACGCGGTGTACAACGCCACCGGCAAGCGGTTTCGCGAGCTTCCCATCACGCCCGAGCAGATCGCCATGGCAGCGAAATAAACGAAAACTCTCTGCTGTTTTTGGCAGAGAGTTTTTGATATAAAGAAAAATGTCCGCGATAGGAAAACTTTTTGTTGACAGTACGGCGAAACTATGGTAAGGTAACACTCGAATTCCATAGAAGCTTTCAGGATTTTCGAAAACTGAAAGTGGAGGACACTCTGGAGAATCCCGTTTGATCGGGTGCCGAAGGTGCAAGGCTCGCATTCCGGGCCGAAACTCTCAGGCAAAAGGACAGGGCAGAATCGTGATAGACCGCGAACATGTACGGGGTTATTTCCGAAACTGCATATTCTCTGGAGCTGCCGAAATCCGGCAGCTTTTTTCTATTTATCTAAGGAGGATCCCGCACATGTTCACCGCCATCGAAAACGCGCTCTACCCCGTGGTATACGATCTCAACGCGTATCTATCCAACTATGTTCTCGTCTTTCTTCTCATCGCCGTCGGGCTCTGGTACTCGATCCGCACGCGCTTTGTGCAGGTGCGCTGCTTCGGCGAGGGTATGCGCCGCGTGTTCGGCAATCTCACGCTCCGCGGCGAGAAGCACGCGAGCGGCATGAGCTCCTTTCAGGCGCTCGCCACCGCTATTGCCGCGCAGGTCGGCACCGGCAACATCGTCGGCGCGTCCGGCGCGATTTTGACCGGCGGCCCCGGCGCGATTTTCTGGATGTGGGTCATCGCCTTTTTCGGCATGGCGACCATTTACGCCGAGGCGACGCTCGCGCTGACCACCCGGCAGGTCGATAAAGACGGCACGATCCACGGCGGCCCGGTCTATTACATCACGACCGCCTTCAAGGGCGGCTTCGGAAAGTTCCTCGCGGGCTTTTTCGCCGTCGCTATCATCCTTGCGCTCGGCTTCATGGGGTGCATGGTGCAGTCCAACTCCATCGGCTCCACGTTTGAGACCGCGTTCGGCGTCCCGGCGTGGATCGTCGGCATTGCGCTCGTTGTCCTCTGCGGCGTCATCTTCCTCGGCGGCGTGCGCCGCCTCGCCGCCGTCGCGGAAAAGATCGTGCCGGTCATGGCGGCGATCTTCCTCGCGGGCGCGCTCGTTGTGTTCGTTGTGCGCATCCAGTACATCCCCGCGACGTTCGGCATGATCTTTAAATATGCCTTCCAGCCGCAGGCCATCCTCGGCGGCGGCTTCGGCTACGCGCTGAAAACGGCGCTCTCGCAGGGCGCGAAGCGCGGCCTTTTCTCCAACGAGGCCGGTATGGGCTCCACGCCCCACGCCCACGCGCAGGCGCACGTCAAGTCCCCGCACGATCAGGGCGTTGTGGCGATGATCGGCGTATTTATGGATACGTTCGTCGTGCTCACGCTCAACGCGCTCGTCATCATCTCCACGCTCTATACGCCGGACGGCCCGCTGGCAAACGGCTACACCGGCAGCGTGACCGGGATCCTCGGCAAGAGCAATCTTGCGCAGACCGCGTTCGGCACCGTGTTCGGCAGCCGCTTCGGCGCGATCTTCGTGGCGGTGTGCCTCTTCTTCTTCGCATTCTCCACGGTGCTGAGCTGGAACCTCTTCGGCAAGATCAACGTGATCTATCTTTTCGGGCGCGAAAACGCCAAGCGGAGCACGGCGGTCTATACGGTCATCGCCCTCGTGTTCATTTTCGCCGGAACGATGATGTCCAACGATCTCGTCTGGGAGCTCACGGACCTTTTCAACAATCTCATGGTGCTCCCGAACGCGCTCGCGCTCTTCGCCCTCACCGGCACCGTTGCCGCTATCGCAAGGAACAAAACAAAAGCACAGCTGTAAAAAGAAACCCGCCGCCGTTTCAGTCTGTCGAAAAAGCCTCGCAGAGTTTGCGTCCGCAGACGCAAATAAAGTTCAAAGCATTTTTGCCGGCGGCGTGTACGTCGGCAAAAATACTTTTCGGCTCGCAAACGTGCGAGCGAAGCGAGTGCGCTGCGGCGAGCCGCAGCCTTTTCAAACGAGAGCCCAACGAAGTGGGTCTCGTTTGAGAGCTTGTCAAAAATACTTTTTTGACAAGCTCAAA